>ENA-OQIR01000176-OQIR01000176.1-human-gut-metagenome-genome-assembly--contig:-NODE-176-length-29453-cov-2.885153_pt1 | contig 29453 bp, 37 predicted proteins | sample MGYA00242580_ERZ504745 | MGnify/ENA primary metagenome ERZ504745 (study PRJEB26092, sample SAMD00036214) | human gut metagenome | host: Homo sapiens | study: EMG produced TPA metagenomics assembly of...
TTCTCTAAATTTTAGTGCAAATTTCTCAATCATACTAACACTTGGTTAAACGTTTAATAACATCTTGATAATTAGCACCCATTTTTATATAACATTCTTCAATTGTCATTCTATTTTCCTCTCTAAAATATAACCGAATCTTAAATTAACATTTTAATTAAAGCTTTTTTAAATCATATATATTCTATAATCTAACCAAAGAAAAAGCAATATAAAAAAAGGAAGCAAAAGCTTCCTAAATGATTAGTTCTTTAACGCTTGTAAAGGAGCTGGAATTCTTCCGCCACGATTAATCATAACGTCATTTGAAATTTGAGAAATTGGCATAACAGGACCTGCACCTAATAAACCACCAAAATCTAATTCATCACCAACATCTTTTCCAATGGCAGGAATCACACGTACGGCTGTCGTTTTTGTGTTAACCATACCGATTGCCGCTTCATCCGCAATAATTCCTGAAATAACACTTGCACTTGTTTCTCCTGGAATTACGATCATATCCAATCCAACACTACATACAGCTGTCATTGCTTCAAGTTTTTCTAATTTTAATGCACCTGTTCTTGCCGCATGAATCATACCTGCATCTTCACTTACAGGAATGAAAGCACCAGATAGGCCACCAACATTGCTTGTTGCCATAACGCCACCTTTTTTAACGGCATCATTCAACATTGCAAGACATGCAGTTGTTCCATAAGCGCCACATGTTTCCAATCCCATTTCTTCTAAAATGTAGCAACACTATCACCAATAGCTGGTGTTGGTGCCAAAGACAAGTCCACAATTCCAAATGGAACACCTAGTTTTTCACTCGCAACAGTTCCAACTAATTGTCCCATACGCGTAATCTTAAAGGCTGTACGTTTGATTAAATCTGCAATCTGATCCATACGCAATGATTTATCGGCTTTACTTAATACAGCACGCACAACACCAGGTCCGGATACACCAACGTTGATTACACAATCAGCTTCTCCTACTCCATGGAAAGCTCCTGCCATAAATGGATTATCTTCAGGTGCATTACAGAATACAACTAATTTTGCAGCACCCAAGCAATTATCATCCTTTGTATATTCCGCGCAACACTTCACAATACGGCCCATTTGTGCAACGGCATCCATATTGATTCCAGCTTTTGTACTACCTACATTAACACTTGCACAAACATGTTGTGTTTTCGCCAAGGCTTCAGGAATTGATTCAATCAACGCATTGTCTCCTGCCGCATATCCTTTTTGTACTAGCGCAGAATATCCACCAATAAAATCTACACCTAACTTTTGAGCACAACGCTCTAAAGTTAATGCATATTCAACTGGATTTCCACCAGAACAAGCCACTAACATCGCAATTGGTGTTACACTAATTCTCTTATTAACAACTGGAATACCATAAGTCTTACTGAAATCATTCCCTACTTTTACTAAGTCTTTAGCTAAGCGGCAAATCTTTTCTTCAACCTTTTGACATGAAACATGAATGTCTGGATCCATACAATCCAATAAACTAATACCCATTGTGATTGTACGAATATCCAAATATTCTTCGTCAATCATCTTTATTGTTTCTAAAATTTCATTTGTCTGCATAGGAACACCTCATTAAATTTTGTGCATAGAATTGAAAATATCCTGATGCATACAACGAATTACTAAGTTCTTTTCTTTTCCTAAGTTCTCCATTCTTTCTGCAAATTCATTTAATGGAATACTCATTTCATCAATTGCCACCATCATAGTCATGGTAAACATCGAATCTACAATTGTTTGTGTTACATCCAATACATTTAAATTGTAGTTTGCACATTCATTAGCAATCATAGCCAAAATTCCTACTTTGTCTTTTCCAATTACACTAATAACAGCCTTCATCATCATTCTCCTTATAGTTTTATTGCACATTTTTCAAAACGCACTAGCTCATATGGTTCATATGCACTCTGGATTCCTTGCACATTCACATCATATTCACTTGGCATAAAGGATACCTCATTTTGTTGTTTTAGACAATCCTTAATAATTTGACTTTGTTCTTTTGTCAAAGTTTTTGACTTTTTAAAACAAATCTCATTTGCCTTATTTAGTAAAATAATATCGACATCTAAGCAGTCACTCGCAAACAAATGATCTTTCCAATCACATTCTTGAACATTGAAATAAAAGTCACTATTGTCAATATCTCCACCCTCAAGCACAAATATCGCAATATCATTTGTGTAACAAAAATGAAGATCAATACCACTATTCAACATTTCAATTTCCTCCTGTGTCCAATCCTCATCTTTTATTACTAACATAAAACGGTTTTCTACATAGTCCATGATGGCACCTAAATCGATGTCATACTCAAATTTTTCTTTTTTTTCCATACATTCATTATAAAGATTATCTTAAGAAAAAGCGAATCAATTTCTCATTCAATTTTGTATAAGGCTGATAACGCATAGGTAAATCAATGATTCTTTTTTTATCCACAATACTCTTTGTATGACTAAACGTATCAAAACCACGCTTTCCATGGTATGAACCCATACCACTTTCACCAACACCACCAAAGCCCATATTGCTTGTAGCTAAATGAATCACCACATCATTGATGCAACCTCCACCAAATGAAACTTCACTCGTTACTTTCTTTGATACTTGTTTATTATTTGTGAAAATATATAAAGCTAAAGGAGAAGGCATGGAATTGATTTTATCTATAACTACATCTAAATTTGAATATGTTAATATTGGCATAACGGGGCCAAATATCTCTTCCTGCATAATTGGATCTGAAAAATCCACACGATCCACTACCGTTGGTTCAATTTGTAGATTATGATGTTTTCCACCATAAACAACCTTATCCATATCAATCAACCCTAAAATCCTCTTATAGTGCTTTTCATTAATAATATGACCATAATCATCTAAGTTCGCATATTGACGCTTAATTTCGGATATCACACATTCGATAAATCTATCCTTTATCGATTCATGTACTAACATGTAGTCTGGTGCCACACAAGTTTGTCCGCAATTCAAATATTTTCCAAAAACGATTCGTCGTGCCGCTAATTTAACATCAACATCCTTATCAACGATACAAGGACTCTTTCCTCCCAATTCTAGAGTGACAGGTGTTAAATATTGGCTAGCTTTATTCATCACAATTTTTCCTACACGTTTTGACCCTGTATAGAAAATGTAGTCAAACTTTGAATCCAGTAATTTAGAACTCACTTCACTATCTCCAAGTACACAAGCTACATATTCTGGTTCGAAATATTCATCAATCATATCTTTGATCGCTTGTGATGTGTATGGACTAAATTCACTAGGTTTTAATACTACCGTATTTCCAGCTGCAAGTGCATCAATCAATGGTCAATAGAAAGTAAAAAAGGATAATTCCAAGGACTAATGACTAACACCACACCATAAGGACTTGGCTTTTCAAAGCTACGTGATAAAAATTGAGATAATGGCGTATAAACTGTTTTTTCTTTTGAAAATTTATGAACATGTTTTTCCATGTAAGTTAATTCGCTTAAAGCTAACCCAACTTCACACATATAAGACTCAAAATTTGATTTTCCGACATCCATTTTAATAGCTTCATTAATTCTGTCTTCATAAGCTAAAATTGCCTTTTTTAAAGTTTTTAAGGCATTTATTCTAAAACGAATATCTAGTGTTTTATGTTGATTATAAAACGCTCTTTGTTTTAAAACGATTGAATCCATACTCAATCCTCCACTACTAAATCATACACTTTTTCTAACTCTTTTACATCCCACAAAACTGGAACTGGATATAATGGATTGGCTTCATGATCTGCATACACTGCCAATTCGTGTATATCCGATTTCTTTAATTCACTAAATGTAGATGAGATGCCAAAATACTTTTTCATTAAAGTGATTTGTTCTATAAAACGCTCAGCACCAACCTTATAAGAATCCTTCGCATTACAGATACCACAATACAAAGCCATTTCATAGAGTTTCTTATGCACACTGTCTCCATATTGTTTCAACACAACATCAAGTAATGTTGCATTAGCTAGTCCATGCGCAATATTATATTTACCACCTAATGAATGAGCAATCGCATGCACATATCCTACATAGGATACTGTAAAGGCATGTCCTGCATAGTAGGCAGCATCGAGCATATTGCTTCTAGCTTCTAAATCATTTCCATCTTCATACACCTTATATATATTCTCAAAAATTAGTTTTGTTGCCTTTAACGCATATTCACGAGTCTTCTTTGTGGTCGAATTGCCAATATAAGCCTCAATCGCATGGGTTAATACATCCATACCAGTACATGCCGTAATAAATGGAGGCAAAGATAATGTAGGCTTAGGATCTAAAACGGCATAATCAGGAATCAAATTAAAATCATTGATCGCATATTTATGACGTGTTTTTGAATCTACAATGACAGCCGCAAGAGTAGTTTCACTTCCTGTTCCAGCTGTGGTAGGTACACAAATAAGTAGTGGTAGTTTCTTCCAAATCTTTAAAATTCCCTCCATCTTAGATAATGGTCTGCTTGGACGAGCAAGTCTAGCACCAACGGCCTTAGCACAATCCATGCTGGATCCTCCACCAAAACCAATTAAAGCCTGACAATTCGAAGATAAATATAAGTTTTTTGCTTCTTCTACATTATCACTTGTAGGATTTGCGACCGTCTTATCATAAATTACATATGAAATAGAATGATGATCTAAGTGTTCACACATACGATTTAATATTCCCAATTGATGCACGGTAAAATCAGTAATTACCATCACTTTAGATATATGGTTATCCATACAAACATGAGAAATTAAAGATGTACTCTTTAATATTTCTGGAGTTCGATAGGGCAAAACCGGAATCACGAGTTTAAAACATTTCTGAAAGCTCCGACAATATATTTTCTTGAATGTATTCATAAAGCACCTCCGTTTAGTTAACTTTGTATACTTTATATTCATTTGTTCACTTTGTCAACTATAAAAATATGGACACCTACATGTCCATACCTTTATGCTTTCATCAATAGTTTTCGAATTGATTCTTCACTTACTGAGAAGATGGATGCAATACTTGAAACACTGAAACCTTTGTCTACCATCGTTCTATACATTTCTTTACGATTATTCTCGCTGCCTTGTTCAAGTCCTTGTTCGATTCCTTTTTTTATTCCTTCAGCTTCCCATTCCTTTGACTTTACTTCAAGCCATCTCTTTTCAGCCTCACACATTTCAATCTCCTCCTTTTCCTCTAATTCTTCTAAATCCAACCATTCTACATCCGTTAATGTCTTGACTACTTTTAACACACTGCTCTTCACAAGTCCAAAGCTATTACTCTTTCCTTCATAAATAGACTGATCATAAATACTTCGACATATATAGAATAGATTATGTACGTCTTCTTCATTAAAATTATATGAAGTATTTCCTGTGATTTCAATCAGATTCATTTGGTAGTCATGAAAATACGATTCAAATCTTTCATCCACATCTACAAGCTGGGAAAGCTTATTTGCAGCATTCCAAGGCCTTTCTCCTGTATAGAACACAAGAATGTGCACCATGGGTAGTTTTTCTTTAGCCTTATTCTTCTTTAACTTCTTTAACATTCTGTCATACGCTACAAACTCATATGCAGCCGCTCTTACAACCATGGACATATCCACACAACTTGATTTTCAATAACGAATGCACTATAAAGATTTCCATCATTGTACTTACGAATTACATCCACATGCTTTTCTATATCCATATTCGAATCATTCATCTCTGAATCAAGTTCCATACAGTTTTCAGGTTTAAGAACTCTTTCTCCATCAAAGAAATATGCATTAAAGAAGTCGACAAAATAGGCATTGTTTTCTAGAAATTCTTTCATTGTTTTGTCTTTAATTTTATTCACGTGATTTACTCACCCCCTATATCTAATACGAAATAAATTGATGTTTTTCTAGAAAACTTGCATTTGTTAAGATATTTTTACAATGAAACATAGATTTTATTGAACAAAATATGTATAATATGCTCATAAAGGGAGTAGCCTGCACATATATGTGTTTACAGCTTCGTCAATACGATATTAAATCCGGACTGTGATGAAATGGCAAGACTTTGGTATATAAGACCAGAGTCTTTTTATTTTATCTGGTCCAGGAGGAACTATATGAACATAATTTTATTAGTATTAGGATTTATTCTACTGCTAAAAGGAGCCGATTGGTTTGTCGATGGAGCTAGTAGTATCGCCTCACGTTTTGGCATACCCCAACTGATTATTGGACTTACTATCGTTGCGATGGGAACGAGTCTACCAGAAGCTTTTGTTTCTATTACTGCTGCTTAAAATCCAATGCTGCCATTACAATTGGAAATGTTGTTGGAAGTAACATTCTAAACGTAGGAATCATTCTTGGCATTACAGCACTGATTCGTCCTTTACATATTCAAAATAGTACGATGAAATATGAAATGCCATTTATGATACTTGTAACATTGTATTGATATTATTAGGTATCAACACAACAATTTCTCGTTTAGATGGAATTATTATGTGGTTATTCTTTCTTGGTTACTTATACTACATTTTTAAAATGTCTAAGAATCAAATGGAAGAAACTGAAATCAAACAAACAAATCCTTTATTTATTCCACTCGGACTTGTATGTTTAATGATTGGAAGTAACTTTGCGGTAGATGCAGCTACAAACATTGCCATTTCATTCGGTGTCAGTCAAAGATTTATCGGCCTAACAATCGTTGCCTTAGGAACTTCATTACCAGAACTTGTCACTTCTGTAACAGCAGCCAAAAAAGGCAATGCCGATATCGCGATTGGAAACATCATTGGATCGAATATCTTTAATATCTTATTTGTCGTAGGATCAAGTGCACTTATTACTCCCGTACCTTTTGAACCTCACTTTATTATTGATTCTTTTGTCGCAATATTGATTGGTCTTGTCCTTTATCTTTGCACTAAAAAACAAGAGTACTCGACAAAAAGCTGGTATACTCTTGTTGATCACATATTTAATTTACTTTATCTATCTTCTTTAACAAATCACGAATTTCTTCCAATAAGACAACAGTATCATCTTGTTTAGATTCTTTTTGATCAAGTTGATCATTCGTTGTCTTTTTAAAATGAGCCAAAAATTTTAACATTGTAAAGATGCATGCCGCTACAATTAAAAAATCTACAACATTTTGAATAAAATTACCATACGTAATTGCAACTGTACCTACTTGAATTTTTAAACCTGTAAAATCAAGTCCACCAATTAAAATACCCACAATCGGCATCAATATATCATTTACCAAGGAAGTAACGATTTTCCCACAGCCATATCCATCACATTGCCTTTGGCGATAAACTCTTTAAATTCACTGATTGTTTTATTTGTCTTCATCCTATTTTTTCTTTTTAAAATGTAAGGTCTGCTTTAATACAGTTGAACAAGCCAAGTCACCAATGACATTCACACAAGTAGCTCCCATGTCACACAAAGTATTTACTGAAATATAAACACCTAGGATTTGATTTGTTGGAATTCCTGCAATTGGACACAATGCCGCAAAAGCAGCAATAGCACCACCTGGAACGCCTGGAGTACCAACACTTAACAATACGTTACAAGCAAGGACAGTTACCATTGTTCCAATACTTAAATCAATACCTAAAGCTGTCGCAAAAAATGTAATCATAAATGACATCAAAATCGAAACAGCATCCATATTGATTGTTGCACCCAAAGGTAAAGTTAAAGATGTAATTTCTTCAGGAATCCCAATCTTTTCTGAAGCACACTTTAATGAAATAGGAATCGTAGCACTACTTGAACAAGTTCCAAACGCATTCAATCCTGCTGGTGCAATATCTTTAAAAAATTGAATTGGACTATATTTTCCAAAGAATTTAACCATACCACCATAAACAATAAATGCATATAAATAGAACGTAATATATAAAGCCAATAATACTTGTCCTAATTGAAGCATTGTATCCACACCATTTGAATACATAACTGTGGCAATACATGCGAATACTCCAAATGGAGTCACATACATAATTTTACTAATAATAAAAATAGAAATTTGATAAATGGAATCACACAAATTCACAAATGGATCTGCTTTTTCCTTGATTGCCAAACAAGCAAGTCCAATAATTACGGCAAAAGCTAATACTTGAAGCATATTTCCTGTTGCGAATGCCTCTACTGGATTTGAAGGAATAATATTCTGTAAAGTATCCAACAAACCATTAAATGTAGCTGCTTCTACTTGAGTCTTGGTTGCCACAATATGTGCATTCTGGCCCAAATGTAATAAACGAGGTAAAACCAATCCTAAACCAGAAGCCAAAGCTGTTGTACCTGTATACCATAATAAGGCATGTAAACCAACTTTACCTGTTTTGGCAATATCCCCAATACCAATAATTCCCATGACTAAACTTGTAAATACAAGTGGGAAAATCATCATTTTTAAGGCCGACATATATATGGAAGCAACAACGCTCAATGCGGTATTTGTCCATTCCGGCATAATAATTCCAACAATAACACCTGCAATCAAGCCAATAAAAATGCCAAGTGTTATATTATATCCTTTCTTTTTCATAACTCTCCTCCAACAATGTAAATATTTTATCATATAATTACATAAATATAAAAATTTACATGACCATTAAAAAAGACACTGCCTAAAACAGTGTCATTTGATTTTCTTCATCCAACCCCTCTAAAGCATTCATTTCAGCTAACTTTTCAACTAAAGTTTTTGAAAGTTGTGTACGCTTTAATACATCTTCCTTAGAAGGAATGGTTTTTCTTCTCTAGCCTTTACAACAGATAAGCCTACGTTTGAACCCAAGCCATCAATACTTGTAAAAGGTGGAATAATTGCTTTTGGATCATCTGGATCCACAATAAATTCGGTGGCTGCACTACGATTAATACTAATATTCGAGAATCTAAAACCACGTAAAACCATCTCTAAAGCAAGTTCTAACGTATCATAAATAGCCAATTCTTTATCACTTGGTTTTTGTGTTTTATCCTCTTTCATATGTTTGATATCCGCCATTCTTTGACGAATGGCAGCCTCCCCCTGAATCATGGTTTGCACATCATAAGCATCGCAACGAATACTAAAATACATACAATAATAATGTACTGGCATATGTACCTTAAACCACGCAATACGCACAGCCATCATAACATAGGCAACCGCATGGGCCTTAGGGAACATGTATTTGATTTTTGTACAAGAATCAATAAACCATTCTGGTACATTGTTCGCCTTCATTTCAGTAACCCATTCATCTTTTAAACCTTTACCCTTACGAACACTTTCCATGATCGTAAATGATAATTTTGGTTTAACACCATATCCCATTAAATCAACCATAATATCGTCACGACAACCAATAACTTCATTTAACTTACAAGTTCCATTATCAATCAAATCTTTTGCATTTCCAAGCCAAACATCCGTACCATGAGACAAACCAGAAATAGTGACTAATTCCGCAAATGTTGTCGGCTTTGTAAGTTCTAGAATCCCACGAACAAATGGTGTACCAAACTCAGGAATACCAGCTGCTCCAGTCACTTCATTATATTTTGTCGTATCGATTTTCAGTGATTCTGTCGTAGAAAAAATAGCCATAGTTGCCTGATCATTCATTGGAATTTGACGAACATTGACTCCCGTAATTCGCTCTAACATTTTCATAGCCGTAGGATCGACATGACCTAAAATATCAAATTTTAAGATATTATCATGAATCTGGTGGAAATCGAAGTGTGTTGTTTTCCAAGTCGCATTTGGATTGTTTGCCGGATATTGAACTGGCGTAAAATCATGCACATCCATATCCAAAGGTACAACGACAATACCACCTGGGTGCTGACCCGTTGTTCTTTTTACACCTTCACAACCTTTGGCCAAATCTACACGCTTTGCCTCATTAAAAGGCTCACACTCCATCTCTTCCTCATATCCTTTGACATATCCATATGCCGTTTTTTCCTGTACCGTACCTACAGTACCTGCTCTAAAAACGTGATCATCACCAAATACTTCTTTTGTGTATGCATGGGCATTTGGCTGATATTCACCCGAGAAGTTCAAATCAATATCGGGAACTTTATCCCCCTCAAAACCTAAGAATGTTTCAAACGGAATATCCTGACCATCCCCACGCATAATTTCTCCACATACTGGACAAACTTTATCAGGTAAATCAAAACCAGACTTAGCTTCATCTCCATCTAAAAATTCATAATGCTGACAATTCTTACATACATAATGAGGTGTTAGTGGATTTACTTCTGTAATATTTGACATCGTCGCAACAAAACTAGACCCTACAGATCCACGTGAACCCACAAGATATCCATCATCATTACTCTTTTTTACAAGTAAGTGTGAAATATAATAAACTACATAATATCCATGACCAATGATACTATCTAATTCACGTGTTAATCGTTTTTCAACAATGTCTGGCAAATCTTTTCCATACCATTGGTGAGCTGTTTCAAAACAAATATCACGCAATTTTTGGTCTGACCCCTCAATATCCGGTGGATACAATTTATCCTTAATTGGAAAGATAGGTTCTGTCAATAACTTTAATTTATTTGTATTTTCCACAACAACCTCATAAGCTACATCTTCACCCATCCATTCAAATGCCTTCAACATTTCATCCGTTGTCAACAAATGCTGATTTGGATTGCTCGTAGCCTTACGCGCTTGCTTATTATAAATATATAGAGGATGTCTAGCATTCCCAATTGCCTTGGCATTGATATACACATCACGAAGACGTTTCTCATTTGGATTTACATAATGTGCATCACTTGATGCGATAACCATATTACCCGCTTCTTTTGCGGTATCATAAATAAACTGTAGATACCATTTTAAATCCTCCACATCCGTAATGCTTCCACGATCCAACATATTCTTATAACAATCTAATGGCTGAAGTTCAATATAATCATAATAGCTCATGGCTGCAAACAATTCTTTTTTACTTCTTGTATGAGCTAGTTCAAAAATCTCACCATTTTGGCAAGATGAACCAATCAATAAGTTTCCATTATCCCACTTCTTTGAAATTTCTTCCTTAATAATACGTGGCTGCCCATTTTCTTTACCCATACTTACTAAATATTGTGTATGCGATAAAGTAATCAATTCAAATAACTCTTTTAAGCCATCTTTATTCTTGGCAAAAACCGTCATGTGATATGGACGATTTCTTTCATAAGGCTTCTTGCTTGAATACTTTTCACATCCACCTTCCATATCCATCAATGTATCTAATGTTGCGTCATGGCCCAATTGATTCATCATATTATACATGACTTGTGAAAGTACATCCGCATCATAATCCGCACGGTGCGCTCCTTCACCATCATAACTCACGCGATAGTGACGACATACACTTCCTAAATTAAAGCGTTTTTGCTCGTCTGGAAGCATCGCATATGATAGTGGTAACGTATCAATCACCGGATTGGTTAGTTCATCACGACCTGTTTTACGACACGCTGCATTTATAAAGCCAACGTCAAAGGTTGCGTTGTGTGCTACTAAAATGGAATCCCCAATAAATTCTAACAATTCATCTAAGGCATCTTCGATTGGTTTTGCGCAATCCACATCATTTTGTGTAATATGCGTTAAATTTGAAATATGCGCAGGAATCGTTCGTTTTGGATTAATGAACATCTGTAATCGTCCGACCTCTTCACGATTTTTGATTTTCACACCACCAAATTCAATGATTTCATCACGCGTATTCGAAAGACCCGTTGTTTCCAAGTCAAATACGACAAATGTTGCATCTTCTAATCTTCGATGATCATTATTGTAGACAATATGATATTTAGAGTCCGCCACTAACATTTCACATCCATACAACATTTTAAATTCGCGATTTGGATCTTTTTTCGATAAAGCTTCAATCTTGTGTTGAGCCATTGGAAAAGCCTGAACAACTTGATGGTCACACACACCAATTGAATCCATACCCCAATCATAGGCTTGTTGAATAAATTCTTCGATAGCACAAACTCCATCCATTTCCGAAAAGTTAGAGTGTACATGCCACTCTGTTCTTTTCACCTTGGCATGATCTTCTCTTTTCTTTTCTTGTGTGATTTCAAGTTTTCTTACCATGAAAGAATCACACTTAGAAAAAGAATCATACACTACTTCTCCCGTTAAAACGACGTGCATTCCTTTTTTACAGATTCAATTTCTTCAATTGGACATCTAGCTCCTTCAAAACGTTTGGCAACGATCGCATCATCATAATCACTGATATATAGCATCTGTAGTGTTTTACCACTTTTCATCACACGATTATCAATATCGAAAATGTGACCTTCAATTTGAATATTCGAATAGCCAACACGTAAATCCGCAATATTATATTGCGTAGCCGATTCCTTTTTATAGCTATTTGAAGAAGGATATTGTTTTTTAACCGGTTCTTGTTTTACAACAGGTGCAGCTACTTGCACCTTTGCCGTTTCAATCGCAATATTTTCCTCTACTTTTTTACATACAATTTCTTGATTGATACCCACTTCTTTTAACTTTTCTACCAAGCTTGGCAATGCTAAATTTAATGCTGCAAGTCGTGACTCATCTCGTGTTGAAAAACAAATCGTATCATTTTCTAGATATGGATGTAAAAAGCGGAAATCCTTCACATCACTATATTTTTCCACAAAATGATTCACATAACGATCTAATTCATCCATTTCTACCGCGTTATTTTTGGAATGAATATGCAACTTCACATGTACATGCAATGCAAGCTGCAGCTTTGTGATGATCTGTTCATATACTTCTAAAGGAATTACATTCTCAAATTCTATATAAAACTCAACCATTTTATGCGCTGTATGAAATACAGGTTTCTCATAAAATGAGGCATTTTTAAAATACGCATATAATTCCGGATCCAACAATTTTTCAAATACTTCCATTTTATTTAGCCATCTTTTCAAAAGCATCCTTAGCGGCTTTTTGTTCTGCTTTTTTCTTCGTACTACTTGTTCCTTGTCCCAATAAAATATCATCTAAATATACACCCATAGTAAATGTTGGAGCATTACTTGGACCTTTTTCTTCTAATAATTTATATTGAATCGTCTTTCTAGAGTCTGCCTGAATCACTTCTTGTAAATGTGTTTTATAATCTGTAACAGCCTCGCTTTTTTCTTGTTTAAATACAGGCTTCATATACTTAGTCAAGATTTCATCACACACATGATATCCTTGATCAATATAAATAGCTCCAATACAAGCTTCAAACTGGTCAGCCAAAATACTTTCTCGATTTCTTCCACCCGTTTTTTCTTTCGCCAACACCTAAACGTAAAAATTCATACCATCCTAGTTGTCTATTTAATACATATAGCGTAGATTCACATACAGTTTGTGCTCGAAGTGTTGTCATTTGTCCCTCACGCATTTTTGGTTTCATTAAAAACAGCTGGGTTGCACTCCAAATCTGTAAAACTGAATCTCCCATAAATTCAAGTCGTTCATTATCATCCATTTGGCGATGATGTTCATTGGCATAAGAAGAATGTGTACATGCCTCTAAATAAATATCCTCATTGTTATATTTATATCCATTTGCCTTTAACCAATCGATAAACTTTTCCATTTTATTCTTCTCCTTTTTTAAGATCTTCTAATACACAAGCTGGAACAAATCCAGAAATGTCTTGTCCATATTTAAAGAGTTCTCTTACATTTGAACTTGAATATAAACTATATTCAGGTCGTGTGAATAGACAAACCGTTTCGATATTCTCATCCAATCTTGCATTCATAAACGCCATATTTTGCTCGTATGTACAATCCACACCATTACGAATTCCACGTACCAGCACAGTAGCATTTACACTTTTACAAGCCTCTACTACTAATCCAGATTGAATTTTACATGTTACATTCGATAAATGTTTTGTCGATTCATTTAACCATGCAAGTCTTCTTGCTTCAGTAAACTCATTGTTCTTGTCTGAGTTTGGTGAAATAAAAACAACCAACTCATCAAACAATTTGCTTGCCCTTTCAATAATATCCAAATGCCCATATGTCACTGGGTCAAATGTTCCACAAAATGCTGCTATTTTCATTACTCATTCTCCTCTTTTTGATAATAAGAAATACGCGTAATACCGTATGTCTTTTCTTTATATTTTGTAAAAGAAGCGATCCTTTCAGGCCACACCTCTTCTTCAAGGCTTTCCACAACAATAACTCCATCCAATTTTACCATATCTAAATCATCTAACTTCTGAATCAATTTTTCATTTTCCTGCTTTGCGTAAGGAGGATCAATATATACCACATCATATTTTAATGTTAGCCGCTCTAACACAGTAAAAATATTTCCACAAATAATCTTTGTTTCTTTATCCGCCTTTAAGTTTTTTACATTCTCCTTGATTACCGAGATAGCGCCCTTATTATTATCGACTAAAGTTGCATGATCCATACCTCGACTTACAGCTTCTAATCCCATATTTCCAGTTCCGCTGTAACAGTCTAAAAAGTTACCGCCATCAAAAATATTTCCCAAACTTGAAAAGATAGCGCCTTTGATTTTATCTTGTGTAGGTCTAGTCGCATCATTTTTAGGACTCTTTAATGATCTAGAACCATATTTTCCCGCCACAATTCTCATAATAAACGATCCATCTCCTTTCGTCTAATCGAACAAATACAATTTTGTGCCAACCCCATTGTCAACATAATCGACATTAAGCTTGTTCCTCCACTACTAATAAATAAGAGCGGAACTCCTGTAAAAGGAATTAAGCAAGCAACGCCTCCGGCATTTAAGAAAAAGTGCATAAATAGATAAACGCCCGTTCCACCTAATATTACTTTATACATGTCTTCACTTGTTTTAAATGCATAATAAAATAAACGAATTTCAATCATTCCATATAATAGAACTAAACCAAATAATCCAAAAACACCCGTTTCCTCAAGCAATACAGCTAGAATATAATCATTATCGGCCTGTGTTAAATAGCCATATTTTCGAGTTGAATTGCCTATACCTTTTCCACGAATATCTGAACTTGCGATACCATATAATGAGTTGGCAGGCTGATATCCATCTCCATATACATCGGTATATGGATCTTTAAAATTTTCAACACGCACCGCAATATGAGCTAGCGATGTATGTTTTATAATTTCAGTACCAATATTTGTGATTCCAAATAAAACAATGGCTGCTGCAACTGCTCCATAAACGAATAATTTTAATAATCGTTGCATACGTTGTAAAACCACATATCTAGGAATCATGATACAAGATAGGAAAATAAAACAAATAATCACCAATGTTCCCATATCTTTTTGAATAGCCACAATTCCAGATATTAAAACAAATGAGAACCATGCCCTTTTAAAAAGTTGCCCTCTTACTTTTAACATATCTGTTTCTTTTTTAGCCCGATATAGACATGTAGCACAAATTATAATAATCAATGGTTTTGCGAATTCACTTGGCTGTAAGGAAATACCTCCAATCAAGATCCATGCATGGCTTCCTCCAATTTCCGCAAAGAAAAATGGAAGTATCAACATAAATATACTAATTCCAATAATCAGGCCTTCTACTTTAGAATACCATTTAAAGCGAAACCATCTATTCATAAACCACATCGCAATATATCCACATAACACAAACATGCATTGTTTCATCAGTACTTTAGGAACAATATTGGGTGCAGATGTTGTTTTTCCTACGTTTGTTGAAATAATCGTGAATGTTCCAGCCAATAACAGAAGCGCAACTGCCCAATTTATATATTTATCACATTTTGGATCCAATGCGAAAAACGATAATTTTGATCGCCGTTTTTGTTTGGACATGATAATCCCCCCATCATAAATTCTATTTTAGCATATTTTCAAAAATCATTTGTCAATAATTCGAAAATGCTATAGAATACTTGCGAGGATGATTACTATGAAAATAACAAGCAAAGATATTATATTAGATACTGATGAGCGAATTCGTATGCAAAGTGAGCCTGTTTCATTGCCTTTATCCAATGAAGATAAAGAACTTTTACAGGCTATGTTAGATTATGTGCGTAATTCACAAGATGATGAAATTGCCAAAGCTGAAGGTTTACAACCAGCTGTTGGTATTGCGGCCGTTCAAGTCGGTGTTTTAAAACAAATGATTGCGGTTGTGATTCCTTATGAAGATGGTGTAGATGAGGTCGCATTAGTCAACCCTAAAATTATTTCAGAATCTGTACAAAATGCATACTTAGATAATGGAGAAGGCTGTTTATCTGTAAAAGGTGAACATCCTGGTCATGTTTTCCGTCATGCTCGAATTAAAGTTCGTGGTTATGATTTGATTCAAGATAAAAATGTAACCATTTCAGCCGAAGGCTATTTCGCAATTTGCCTTCAACACGAAATTGATCACTTGTCAGGTACACTTTTCTATGATCACATTGATGCCAACAATCCTTGGAAAAGTGATGATGAGGCAGAAGTCATTTAAGCTTCTGCTTTTTTAAATTGACTAGCTTTGCTATAATAACAATAGAGTCATTAAATTATAGAAAGAGGTCGAATATGCCAAAAACACAAGAACAAACGTTTGGGCATGCATCGAACAAAAAACCATATCATGCAAAAAATCACGTTGAAAAAGGTGATACTTTGATCTATGCCTTAGGGGGATTAGGCGAAGTTGGTAAAAATATGTATTGCTACGAACACGAAAATGAAATCTGTATCGTAGATTGTGGCGTTTTGTTTCCAGGTGATGATTTATTAGGTGTTGACTATGTTATTCCTGATTATCACCATTTGATTCGCATGAACAAAAAAAGAAAGTTTTTAGTAATTACCCACGGTCACGAAGACCATATTGGAGGAATTCCTTTCTTACTTAAACAAGTCCAGATTGACGCAATTTATGCACCTCGCTTTGCGAAGGCTTTAATTCTTAAAAAATTAAGCGAACATAAAGGACTAGAAAAAACAAAAATTATAGAAATCGATGAAAATTCAAGTATTACTACAAAATACTTCAAAGTAGGTTTTTTTAATACGATCCACTCAATTCCAGATTCTTTAGGTGTACATATCACATGTCCTAATGGATCTATCGTTCATACGGGTGACTTTAAATTTGATTTAACGCCTGTTGGAACAAATGCTGACTATCAAAAGATGGCATTTATTGGTGTTACACAGCCCGATTTATTAATGTCTGATTCCACAAACTCTGGAGTTGAAGACTTCTCTATTTCAGAAAGAAAAGTTGCTAATGAAATTCAAGACATTATGCGTAAGACAAAGCAGCGTCTAATCGTTGCCACATTCGCATCCAACGTACATCGTGTTGCCCAAATTATCGAGGCAGCTACTAAATTTGGAAGAAAAGTCATCGTCTTTGGACGAAGCATGGAAAACGTTGTTGATATTGGAAGAAAGATGGGTACGATCAAAGTCAAAAATTCAGACTTTTTAAGTCCCGAAGAACTTGCTCATACTCCAGATGACAAAGTATGTATTATTTGTACTGGAAGTCAGGGAGAACCACTTGCAGCTCTATCAAGAATTGCCAATGGTACACACCGCTTTATCCACTTAAAGCCAGGCGATACAATTGTCTTCTCAAGTAATCCAATTCCTGGAAATCAATCCAGTGTCAATCGTGTTATTGATAACTTATTTAGATCTGGTGCTACCGTACTTACAAAATCCATCTTGAATAACTTGCATACAACGGGACATGCTTCAAAAGAAGAACAAAAACTAATGTTACAATTAGTTCGTCCAACGTACTTTATGCCTATTCATGGTGAATATAAAATGTTAATGCAGCATAGACAAACCGCTATGGAAACTGGTATTCCAAAAGAAAACATTTTTGTATGTGCAAATGGTGACATTCTTATTTTAAGAGATCACAAAGTACTACAAAGTGACTGGCGATACCAAGGTGATGATATCTATGTAGATGGAAATGATATTTCCGGATTATCTACAGCCGTATTAAAAGATCGTCGTATTTTAGCAGATAATGGTTTAGTTGCCGTTATTTTAGCTATTGATTCAAAAGAAAATAAAATCTTAATGCGACCTGTTATCGTATCACGTGGATTTGTCTTTATTAAAGACTCACAAGGTTTAATCAAAGAAGCTGAATATATTGTAAATAATTCACTTCAAGAAAAGATGAAAGAAAAAACAACTTTCTCTGAAATTAAAAACTGTGTACGTTCTACTTTAGAACCATTCTTATATAAAAAGACACATCGAAATCCAATTGTAATTCCAGTTATTTTGAATTCAAAACAAACTATGGAAGAACTTCAAAAAAATCGTAAAAGCTTCCATGCAAGAAAACCAAGAACAAAGACATCCTAGTGATGTCTTTTGTGTTTTATGATAAAATATTTGCATGACAAAGTTACAGAAACAAATGTTTATCATTATCGGTATTTTGTTTGTGATTGTATTCAGTATGGCCGCATCTATAAGTATCGCAAAAAATGTAGAACCCGATAAATTGATTGTGCAATATAAAACACTCCAAGACACTAAGATACCTGAATCTATGAATGATGTATCGATTGTTTATTTTACAGATTTGCAGTATGGAAAATTTGAAAATAAAAAAAGAGCTAATAAGCTCTTTGATAAAATCGAACATTTAGATCCAGACATCATTATTTTTGGTGGAGATCTATTTGATGAATCTTGTCAAATGAATCAAGAAGATATTGACTACATCACAAATAAACTGTCAAATATCAATGCTCCACTTGGTAAATTTTGTGTACTAGGTGAAAAGGATGAGGCAAATAATGATATTGTTCGTTCCATATTGAATCAATCTCAATTTGAAATTCTAGAAAACGAAACCATTCTTCTGTCTAACCAAAAGAGTGATGGCATTACATTAAGTGCATTATCAAACACACCAGATCCTAGTAAAATCACTGCTGCAGATACGCAATATAACTTATTAGTTACTCATATGCCAGATACATTGACAAATGAAGAATTATCTACAAAATCCATCTCTTTAGCACTATGTGGACATTCCCATGGAACACAAATCACATTCCCTATTTTAGGAGGATATAAATCCATTGATGGCGCAAAATCATTAAATCGTTCTCGTGCTAAAAAGCTTTCCTTTCCATATATCATTTCATCTGGGGTAGGATGTACGCATACAAATCTTCGTTTTATGGCAAAACCAGAAATCTATTATTTCATGCTTCAAAGTAAATAAATGCACAAAAAGGTCCTTATGGACCTTTTAAAATAGAATTTTTCGTGTTGCCGGTGTACAAGATGCGATCAATTTTCCATCTTTGTAAGATTTTAATACTGGCGCATCCAAATTTAAAGCTTCATGGTAATTTTTGGCATCCATCACGACAAAACTTGCCGGATTTCCTTCTTGAATTCCATAGCTATCCCCTAAATGCAAAGTTTTGGCTGCATTTGTCGTTACAAATTTATATGAATTTAAAATTTCTTCATATCCCATCATATGTCCAGTATAGATTCCCATATACACAGGATCACGCATATTTCCACTTCCCATTGGATTCCAAGGATCAAAAATATCATCCGTTCCAAAAGAAACATTACATCCAGCTTCTGTTAATTCCTTAACTCGTGTTAATCCACGACGCTTAGGATATGTATCTGCACGACCTCCTAAATGAACATTTACACATGGATTCGCCACGAAATTTATGTTTGACATTTTTAAAATACGCATTAAACGAATCATATAAGCATTATTATACGAATGCATAGCCGTTGTATGGCTGGCCGTTACTTGATCTTTCATGCCAGTTTCATAAGCAAGTGTAGCCACTGTTTCAAGTCCACGACTAGCTTCATCATCAATTTCATCGCAATGAATATCAATTAGCTTTCCATATTTTTGAGCTAATTCAAAACAAATTTTTAAAGATTCGACCGAATATTCACGCGTAAATTCAAAGTGAGGAATAGCTCCAGCTGCATCTGCACCCAATTTCAAAGCTGTTTCCAACAATTCTTTTCCTTTTGGATAGCTCAAAATTCCATATTGAGGAAAAGCAACAATTTGAATGTCCATGAAATCCTTCACTTCTTCTCTCAATTCCAAAATAGCTTCTAAAGCCGTTAAATTTGGATCATTGATATCTACATGCGTACGAACATGTTGAACACCATGACTTGCCTGCATACGAATGACTTTATTCACACGATCCATCACATCTTTTTTAGTTAAAAATTCCTTACGCTCTTCCCAACGTTCAATACCTTCAAATAAAGTTCCCGACATATTCCAATGTGGTTGTCCAGCTGTCAAACAAGTATCTAAATGAACATGAGATTCCACAAAAGGTGGAAGAACAAGTTTCCCTTCAAGATCCATCACTTCTTCTTGTGCATATGGCTCTATATCCTTTTTGATTTCTTTAAATTTTCCATCTTCAATTCGGATACACTTTAATTCTTCATTATTTTCAATACATGCATTTTTTATTAACATTTTATGCCTCTTTCTTTCTTACATATCCAATAAAATAACATATGGCTGCAACTATCATCGCATTTACCGCTGCAATTCCCCAAGCAAGGACATTCGCAACAATAGCCCCAACAATAACACCAACAATATTGAAACTATTAAAATCACCTACATCCATATTATCTTTATATTTTTTCTTTTCATAAAGAAATCCAAAATGACAATAATTCCGATTGGTGGCAATGCACAATTTAGTATGTTAAGCCAACCTGTAAAATTGTAATACAACCAAATAGATAAGATAGTACCGATAATTCCTGCAATCCATGTTGTTATTTTCATTTGAATATTTGTGATATTACTAATCGCAAGACCACCTGTATAAAGAGCGTTATTATTTGTTGTCCAAATATTAGCTCCTAAAACAATAATAGCAGGAATTGCCAAACCTTGTGCAATCATGACATAGAAAATGTCATCAGCGCCAGTGAATGCACCTCCAATTGCACCGAAACAAAACATTAATGTATTACCAAAGAAAAACGCAATAACAGTTGTCCAAACCGCAATTTTATTATTTTTCGCGAAACGAATAAAATTCGGTGTTGCTGTTCCCCCAGAAATAAAGGAACCAATCACATATCCAATGCCTGTAAATACACTGATTTTACCAGCCGATTGTGCAAACACAGCCACAAGACCACCACCATCTGTAGTGGCAGTAACCATTGAATAGACACCTAATACAACAATTAAAGGGACGGATATCGTACTTACGACTTCTAATGCCTTCATACCTGTAGCAGCTGTCAAAGTCATTCAATAATCCACCTGCAATTGTCAATGCCCATTCATTGATACCTAAAAGTTGAGCTGTTGGAATTGAAAACATCGCTACACCAACGCCAAACCATCCAATTTGTGTAAACCCTAGAACTAAGCTTGATAAATAAGATCCTTTTTTACCAAAAGCTTTTCGACAAAGCAAATCCATTGTTAGTCCTGTGTCAGATCCTATATAGCTAATATCCCACAATAAATAGATAAAATAATACCTCCTATGACACACGCTAAAACAAATTCTTTAAAATCCAAACCATTTCCTAGTTTTGCTCCTACACTCATACTTGCAGAAAAGAAAGTAAATCCAAGCATGACAAAAAACATACTTCGAAACCCTTTTCTTGCACTTTCTGGAACCGCTTCTAATGAATAATCTTTATCTTTTATTTCTTCCATATATACTCCTTCATTTCAAAATTCACTATATGATTTTAACAGAAAAAGGTACCTATATACAGTACCTAAATCATCTTCTTTTCTCAATTAATAATAGATATGGACAATGATCCACCAATAAATTCTGTACCTTCTGTACCTGAATCGTTGTTTGTGTCTTTAAAAACTCTTCTACACAAATTGCCTCTTCTTTACCCGTATCATGTGGATACATCACAAGTGCCATTCTTCCTTTTACTTTTAAAAGGTTTAAAGCTTGTCTGACTGCACTTACACTTGAAGAAGATTGGGTTGTAATTTTAGGATCTCCTTGAGGAAAATAGCCAAAATTAAAGATAATCGCATCTACTTCTTCATGGATATATTCTTCCATATGTTCATGTCCCACATTATAGAAACAAGTTCTTTGATCATCCAATCGTTCTTTTGTACTTTCAAAAACATCCCTTTGAATTTCGAAGCCATATACTTTATGCACATTTTGCGACAAAAAGAAATCTGTATCTTTTCCCTGACCCAATGTAGCATCCACACATATGGCTTGTTTATGAAGAACTGGCCTTATGAATTCGTGGGATAAATCAACCATAGATTTCATCGCAGTCTAAGTGCCTCTTTATATAACATGTAATCTTCTGTTTTATCACATACAAAACATACATGAATCGCCTTTGTCTCGGGAAACTTATTCATTAATCGCTTTACAGTTTGAATCGCAATTACACAAGCCTCATGATTTGGATATGCATTGATACCTGTAGAAATACATGGAAAAGCAATATTAATCGATTCCATATCATTTTTTCGCATATAATCATAAGCCAATGCCATACTATTCCAATAACAAGCGGCCAAATATTCATCTTCATTATGCGTTCCATCCATATAGCGTGGTCCACACGTATGAATAACTGCCTTACATGGTAAATTAAAAGCTTTGGTCATTTTAGCTTTCCCAACCTCTAAACCATTCAATTCTTGACATGCTTTCATCATTTCACTTCCGGCTTGATGAAATATTTGTGCACTAACTCCTTGCATCGGTAATACTTGTTGATTGGTTGGATCGACAATCAAATCAAAATCCAACAAAGCTATATTTCCCTTTAATGTACTAATCATTCGTCTTCTCCCATCTTAGTCATTCGACTTGATAATTTCTGTGCAGAAATAGAAACCGCATGAAATTGCGTTGCCAAAGTTTCCAATGTTTTTTCTGCCTTTATACTTCTTTCCACAAGACGACTTGCATCTTCTTGAAGCAATAATATATTTCTTTCAATTTCTTCCATATGACTTGTTCTATAAAAATCTTTAGTACTTGATAATAAAGTCATCACTTCTGCTACAAGTGTCGTTGGTGATACTAACATAACATGTTTTTGAAGGGCATATGTGAATAAATCATCGCATTTTGCACAAACAAATTGATAAATAGCTTCACTAGGCACAAACAATAAGGCATAAGGCATCGTATCTATATTGATATATTTATTAGCCACATCATCAATGTGCTTTTTCATATTCATCTTAAAAGGCCTTAAATACGTATCCATATCTTCTTGTAAATTTAAATAGTTTTCCATTGGAAACTTTGAATCAATACACAATACTTTATTAGTATCTGGCAAATGAAAAGCACAATCCGCAATCTTTCCATTCGGCAAAGTATACTGCATAGAATAAATGGATGGATTTTGACCACAATATACACTTAGAAGCATATCCAATTGATATTCTCCCCAGTTTCCTCTTAATTTTGTGTTTGTCATAACTTGATTCATACGATACAAATAGTCTTCCATTTGATTCAAACTCATTTTAGATGTAGCCTGATTCTTTTGAACATCCTGTACTTGTTTTAAAAGATATTCAAAATTCTTTTGAAGAATCAAAGAATCCGAATTTGAGGAAACACTTTCCTTTGATTTATTTTGCATCAACAAAACAATTAAACATACAATCACAATACTTAACAATATTAAAATAATGATTTCCATTAAACCCTCCACACGAAAAGAAAAGAGACAAAAATATTTGTCCCCTATTTGTATATTTATTATAATTCAACTTCAAATGAATTACTACATCTTTTGAAATTCTTTCATGTATTCCACAAGAAAATCAGCCGTAGCCTCAACCATCTCTTTACCCCATTCATATGTCGCATATTTAGGATGATCCTTGCCAAACCAACCATTATCACTACTTAAACGATTGCTTCTAGGAACAGGAATATCTACACCTTTAAAGTTAACCGTTTGAGCATTAGAAGCTGTTAAAGAAGGAGTAAAAACCTTTAATGTTGAATCTTCAATCTTATCCTTTTGTACTAGACTTTCATCCACATACAACATAGCTGCCGTTTCCTGACCTGCACCATGGCCTCCAGCCCATTTTGGATTGATTTTTCCAGCAATGGTCCACCAATCAAAAATCGTACCCACAGCCCCCTTTTTATATAAATGACGACACACTTTACTTAACGCATGTGTATTTCCTCCATGTCCATTTAAAAATACAAAGTGTCTAGCACCACAATCATAAAGTCGATCACTAATTCTTTCCATGACCATCTCTAATAAATCACTACCAATTGATATTGTACCTGTATATTCTGTATGAAATCAGCATCTCCATAAGGCAATGTTGGAGCAATCAATACATCACTTTGTTTTTCTACAAGCTCTAATATCTTATTAGGAATCATTGTATCCGTTCCTAATGGATTATGTATTCCATGATTTTCTGTACTTCCCGTTGTCAGAATCACCATATCATGATCCTTAAAATATTCTTCACAATCTTTCCAGCTCATTCTTTCTAATCGCATAACTTCACTTCCTATCTGTATATATGTATAATACTCCTATCGAAAGGAAAATTTCTATGGATATTCAAATTTTATTATTTATACAAGAAAATATACGAAACTATATATTAACACCATTCTTCACTTTAATCACAAACGAATATTTTTTATATGCAATTTTAGTAGTCGTATTAATTTATATGTTTAAGAAAAATGACCAAACTCGAAAACTCGCAAAAGAAACAATCATTGCCTTTTAATTTGTACTGTATTATTCATTGTATTAAAGCTCATATTTCATAGACCTAGACCCTTTGATGCATTTAACGAACTTATTCCATTAGTGGATAAACCAACCGATTATTCCTTTCCATCTGGACATACGGCATCGGCCTTTATTTGTGCCTTTATGGTGTATGATGGTCTTCCCAAAAATACAGTATTCTAATCATCATACTCGCAATTCTTGTTGCCTTTTCTAGACTCTATGTGGGCGTTCATTATCCAACAGATATTCTTGCAGGTATTATTCTTGCGTACATTGTTTATAAATTCATGAAAAAGACTATGTCAACTAAATGACATAGTTTTTTTTGTGGGCGTATAATAAAAACAGATATAAAACGAGTTAACATTACACAAAGAAAAGGAGGATTACTGTATGTTACACGAAGTATCTTTTTCATCTTATAATGAACGCGACCAAGTGCAAGGTTGGATTTATGTTCCTGCATGCAAACCGAATGGAATTGTTCAATTGATCCATGGATTTGGCGAACACTCAAGGCGCTATATCCACATGATTTCGGCTTTTCTAGATGCAGGCTATATTGTAGCCGCTGATGATCATGTAGGTCATGGAAAAACCGCAATGGTAAATAATGTCTGGGGTGACTGGGGAGACAAAGGATGCCACACCATGATGGAAGATGAACACACATTGAAGAAAATTGTATGTGAGAAATATCCAAATTTACCTTACTTCTTATTTGGTCACAGTATGGTTCATTTATCACAAGAGATTTATTGCGAAATACGGAAATGAATTAAATGGTGCAACAATTTGTGGTACAACAGGCATTTTCCGTGGTGCCAAAGAAGTTAAAGAAAAATTGAAAGAAATCATTGATGCAGGACACGGTGAAGAGTCGGATCCTAATATTGTTAGCTCACTTATGGGCTGGATGTGCGAACGTTGTGGTGAAATAAGTATAGGAAATGAATGGATCTGCCATGATCCATATGTACAAAGTGACCATGCACAAGATCCTTTTGATGCCTTTACAAGACCCACAAGCAATCGTTCCATTTATGACTTTATCCAAATGATGCTTGTGATTGAAGGAACTCAATGGGCCAAAAAAGTACCTACAAAATTACCTATTTATAATATTGCCGGTGATCAAGATCCAGTTGGTGAATATGGTCTTGGAGTATGTCAAGTCAGTAACTGGCTTGTAGAAACTGGACATCATGTCACTACTAAACTATATTCTGGCTATCGTCACGAAATTCATAATTATGCAGAAATCAAAAATGAAGTGGAAGCCGGAATCATTGAATTCATGAATTCAAATCTTTAGAGGTGTAATTCAATTTACACCCTTTTTCATTAAAGGAGATGCCTATGTTTAAGACAATGCGAAGATTTAAACAACAATTAAGCCAAGAAAAATGTATTGAAATACTTACCAATGAACCTCATGGAGTACTATCTTTGATCAGTGATACAGGATATCCCTATGGTTTTCCTATCACACATTGGTACGATGAAAAGACTGGAAACATTTATTTTCATGGTGCAAAAGAAGGACACAAGATAGATTGTTTAAAACAATGCGATAAAGCATGTTTTTGTACCATGGACAAAGGTTTTAAAAAAGATGGTGAATGGGCTATTCATTATGAGAGTGTTATTGTATTTGGAAAAATCAAGTTGGTTGATGATCCAAATAAAGTCAAAGAAATATGTACTAAGCTCTGCCTTAAATTTACTAACGATCAAGATTATATTGATCATGAATTAAAATATTCAGGTCCTAGTGTACAATGTTTTGAACTTATCCCTGAATATATGACTGGAAAAATCATAAAAGAATCTTAATTGAGTTTCATGTCCTTCAATGTTACTATTAGAGTAATAAAGTTGAGGAATTATTATGGCAACACAAGCAACATTAGAACAATGGGAAGAGCTATATGATTTAGCTATTGAAATCACCAAATTAAAGCCTTGGAACGCTTATTGGGACATGGATTTAATTGCGGTAGAAACAAAGAAAAATGAAGAACCCAACTTCGTATCAATTATGGGTAAAGGTGGCACTTGCACAGGTATCAGTGTCTATCGTGGCATGGAAGGATATAGTGATTTTTGTCAAATCAGCAATGACGACTATAACGTACCTGCAACATTTGTGATGTCTGATCAAACTGCATTACTTGTTATTGGGGAAACCGTGATGAAGTAGATGATGATATGTATTCTATTATCAAACAATTAGGTCTTCGATTCCGTGGAAATGGAAACTGGATCTATTTTAAAACTTTTGAAAAGAAGAGTTTTCCTAGTCTTCCAAATTATGGTGAAGTTAAGATGTTGATTGAAACCTACAAGGGATTGATTGAAACACTTAAACATGAAGAATACCAAGAATCTATTTTTGACAAAGGTGATATTATCTATACCCAAAAAGATGAAGACAATCATTGGTTTTCATATACTGTACCTAGACCTATGGAACCAGAACGATATAATACGATTCTTGTCAACGATTCAAATCTAATTGATTATTTTAAAAATATGGATGACACAGATTTAGAACTTGCCATCGACATGGATTATATGATGGTCCCTACAAATGATAAAGGTTTTGAAAGACCAATCAATCCATTGGCATATATTGTATTTGATTTAAGAAATGATCAAATTTTACACTTTGATTTAATTCACCCAGATCAAGAAGATTATGAAGTCATTATGAATAATTTCTTGGGTGCAATCGAACATTTTGGTAAACCTAAACATGTATATGCCAGAAATCCATACATTCTAAATTGGCTTGATTTTATTTGTGAGAAATTAGATATTCCTCTAGTTGAAGATGATTTAGAGGAAATCGATGATATATTTAATATGTTAAAACATATGGATATGGAGTAATGAAATGAAAAAGAAACTGCAAAAACAAATGGATTCCATGATGGAAATGACAATGGACGCAATCACAAACAATACGAAATTAGTACCTGCATTAAATGAATTATTCAAATATGCACCAAAAGATGAAAAATCTCAATTTATCTTACTTCACGAAATTGCCAATCAATATCTACATGAATTATTAGATATTGATTCTGAATTCCATGATTACTCTTTTGAAGAAGGTATAAAAATTTGTATTGAAGAAAAAGTAGACTATTTAAAGGAAAGATTTCAAATTTGTACCATTCAATTTCAATTGGAAGATATCACAAGAACCATCACACTCCCTAAAAGGCTACCATTAGCGGACATGACATATTTTTTAATGTCAAGCTTAGATATCGCATGTTACTATGACTTTATGATCAATTGTGAAGGCATTGATTATTCATTAGAAGAAATGCAAATGTGTTCCAATTGCGGATTTATGTTTAGAAAAAAATGACATGTTCTTATTATCATTCTTCAACTCTGAAACGGATGAATTTTACCCAGTGACAGGAAAACTCATCACTGAAAAATTAAATAAAAAAGAAATTGAATTAGAATGTATTCATGTACTTGAAGCTAAAAACGATGGTCCTTGGGTAGATGAAAATGAACATCGTACTTTAGAAGAACAAAATGATCAATTAGTTTCTGGATTCTTCTTTAATAAGATGTTCTATGAAAGACCCGATTTATTTGAAGAATTAGAAAATGGTAAAGACATCGAAGAACTGCTTTTTGAAATGATTGATGAAGAATTAAATGATGATGTATTTGATACAGAATTATTAAACTAAAAAGGATCGAAAATTTCGATCCTTTTCTTATGGCTTGTAACGAATAAGAGAAAAGAGCAATTTTACAAGCCACGACATATATTATTCTTCATATTTTAATGCATCTTTACCACGAGCAGATGTTGAAATACGAACAACATCAACAACATCGTAGACAAAGATTTTCCATCCCCAATATTTCCAGTATACAAAGCCTTTTTAGCTGCTTTTACAACATCAGCTACAGGTACTTCGCTCACAACGACTTCAACTTTTAATTTAGGAAGCAATTCCATATTTACTTTTGCACCACGATAGTAACTTGTCTGACCCTTTTGCACACCACAACCAGATACTTTCGTAACCGTCATACCACCAATGCCAATTTCATTTAATGCAGCCTTGATCTTATCGAATTTCTCAGCTTTAGTAATGATGACAACCTTAGAAATAGAACCATCACTATAAATGACTTTTGTAGGTACAGCATCCTCCACATCCACACTTGGAGTGTAACTAGAATCTTGTACAGTTTCTAAATAATCACCAGGAACATCGGCTTCTAAGGCAAAACCAGCATATGCACTTTCCAATCCATGCTCCATTTTATCAAGACCAACAATTTCTTCATGTGCACTTACACGTAATCCAACTGTTTTTTGATAATAAAGAAAGTAATAAACATCGTTACTGCAGTCCATGCACCAATTGCCAACAATCCTAATAATTGAACACCTAATAAATGGAATCCTCACTATAGAATAAGCCTTGTGCTTCAGGCATTGTATCTGTACCACACGCAAATAATCCAACACAAATTGTTCC
>ENA-OQIR01000177-OQIR01000177.1-human-gut-metagenome-genome-assembly--contig:-NODE-177-length-29415-cov-6.053742_pt1 | contig 29415 bp, 36 predicted proteins | sample MGYA00242580_ERZ504745 | MGnify/ENA primary metagenome ERZ504745 (study PRJEB26092, sample SAMD00036214) | human gut metagenome | host: Homo sapiens | study: EMG produced TPA metagenomics assembly of...
CCACACTGCGCACAGCCTGATACACCGGCTCTGCTGCATAACGCATCCCCGCACCTCCACCATATGTGTAATCATCAACCTTATTGTGCTTATTGTGCGCAAAATCCCTGATATTTACCGTATTGAGTGATATAATATTCTGTTTTAAAGCTCTGCCTGTGATACTCTCTGACAGTCCCTGTTCTATCATCTGTGGGAATAAGGTCAGCACATGAAATCTCATTTCCTATATCTCCTATATCATCCTGTTTTACAGTTTTACGATTTAAAATGTATGATTTTGTTCAATTTTATATCTCATTTTACGGTTTTTGCAGTTTGAGATATAGCTATCTCAAACCTGCCAGCAGATGCACCTTCATCGTGCCATTTTCCACATCAACGTCCAGTATACAATCCTTTATTGCCGGAATCAGCAAATCATTTGCACCGGCTTTCTTAACAACGTACACATCGTTGGCACCGGTCTGGAGTACATCAGCTATGACTCCAAGCTCCTCTCCCTCGTCTGATGTGACGGAAAGCCCGATAAGATCAGCTATAAAGTACTCGTTTTCCTCAAGCGGCACCGCATTTTCCCTTGTCACAAAAAGAGGTGCCTTTTTATATTTTTCTACATCATTTATGTCATCTATGCCCTTAAATTTCAAGATAACCTGGTTCTTGAAAAATTTGACAGAAGTTATTTCCAAATCCCTGCGCTCTTTGCCATTATCCAGAATGACATTTTTAAGCTTTTTAAAACGGGCAGCATCGTCAGTGGTTGGGAACACCTTTACCTCACCGCGAATGCCGTGTGTGCTCGTAATTACACCTACCTGTAGTAAATCTTCCATTCTCTGTCTCCTGATATTAATATAAATCATAACTATTCAGCCCACGCACATTCTCAAAACCATACAATACCGGTTCTGAATAGTTACTATAAATTATAAAAAACAGGCATCTCATAAGAGATGCCTTTATGTTACTGTACTATCTCAACAATAACCTTTTTGTCTTCTTTAGAGGCTGCGGCCTTAACAACTGAACGAATAGCCTTAGCAATACGTCCCTGCTTGCCGATCACTTTGCCCATGTCAGACTGTGCAACACGTAATTCCAAAACAATTGCTTTCTCGTTTTCGGTCTCAGTTACATTAACCTCATCCGGATAATCAACTAAAGATTTTGCAATTACTTCAACTAATTCTTTCATTACGCCACCTCTTTATCCTATTTCTCGATACCAGCACTCTTGAAGATTCTAGCTACTGTCTCAGTTGGCTGTGCGCCGTTTGATAACCATTTCTTAGCTAATTCCTCATTTACATGATACTCGCTAGGATCCTTAGTTGGATCGTATGTTCCGATCTCCTCGATGCATCTTCCATCTCTTGGTGATCTAGAGTCTGCAACTACGATTCTATAGAAAGGAGCTTTCTTCTGTCCCATTCTTCTTAATCTGATCTTTACTGCCATTTTGTTTCACCTCCTCATAGGTTTATTGAATAATATATATCAAAAGTAAAATAAATACTTTTGTTAACAAAACATGAAATTCTTTAATGAAATTCCTTTAATGAAATCCATTAAAACGGAAGTCCTTTGAATAAGCCTCCAAGACCACCGCCTCCACGGCGTCCCTTCTTTCCGCCCATCATACCTGGCATCTGCTTCATGAACTTCTTTGTCTGCTCAAACTGCTTTACAAGTCTGTTGACCTCTGATACATCCACACCTGCTCCTCTTGCTATACGAGCCTTGCGGCTTGGATTAAGAAGCTTTGGATTTCGTCTTTCCTCAGGTGTCATGGAATAGATGATTGCCTCTGTGCGGGCCATGCCCTTTTCAGCTTCATCTGTATCAATATCCGGCATCTTGCCTCCACCGATACCCATGCCCGGCATCATGCCCATCACGCTTGAAAGACCGCCCATCTTCTTCATCTGACTCATCGAATCAAGGTACATCTCAAAATCAAACTCATTTTTGCGCATCTTCTGCTCAAGCTTCTTGGCCTGTTCCTCATCAATGTTCTCCTGCGCCTTCTCAATCATGGAAAGCACATCGCCCATGCCGAGGATTCTTGAAGCCATACGCTCCGGATAGAACTGCTCAAGGTCTGAAAGCTTCTCGCCCATACCTGCGTATAGTATCGGCTTTCCTGTAACGGCTCTGATTGAAAGTGCCGCTCCACCTCTGGTGTCACCATCAAGCTTTGTGATGACAACTCCGTCAATTCCTATCTTTTCATCAAAGGTACCTGCTACATTTACCGCATCCTGACCTGTCATGGCATCTACCACGAGGATGGTCTGGAAAACATCAGTAGCTTCTTTTATCTCAATAAGCTCTGCCATCATATCCTCATCAATATGAAGACGTCCGGCAGTATCGATGATAACAACATTGAAATCGTTTTTCTTAGCGTGCTCCACAGCAGCCTTTGCGATGTCGGCAGGCTTGTTTTTGTCACCCATTGAGAAAACCTCAACGCCCTGCTTCTCACCATTTATCTTTAACTGCTCAATCGCAGCCGGACGATATACATCACAGGCTACAAGCAGTGATTTCTTGCCCTTGCTCTTAAGCTTTCCGGCAATTTTTGCTGTGGTGGTTGTCTTACCGGCTCCCTGAAGACCTACCATCATGATAACGGTAAGCTCCTTGCCCGGCCTGAAAGCAATCTCTGTTGTCTCAGAGCCATAAGCTTAATCATCTCTTCGTTTACGATTTTGATGACCATCTGGCCGGGATTGAGACCATTCATGACATCCTGTCCGATTGCTCTCTCCTGAACACTCTTTGTGAACTGCTTAACAACCTTGAAGTTAACATCGGCCTCAAGGAGTGCCATCTTAACCTCTTTAAGAGCAGCCTTTACATCATCCTCAGTAAGCTTTCCCTTGCTGCGGAGATTCTTAAAAACGTTCTGCAGTTTTTCTGATAAACTGTCAAATGCCATATTACAGCTCCTCTAGTATCTGATTCGAAATAGCTTCGATTTCATTCATTAATAGCTCATTATGTGATTTCTTAAAATCATTTGTCAGCTCATGAATCCTTCGTATGTCACTCTTTATGGACATGAACTTTTCAACAAGATGCAACTTTGCCTCATAGTCAAGCAGCTTCTTATTGCATCTCTTAATCAGATCGGCAACACCCTGACGGGAAATCCCCTCCTCGGATGCAATCTCACCGAGTGACAAATCATTGAAGACAAAATCCTCATATACCTGACGCTGATGCTCATTCAAAAGCTCACCGTAGAAATCATATAAATATGCCTGTTCAAGTTTTTCTTCCATATCAAGTATCCTCTTTTTCCCTCGAACCTATGGTAGAATAACACATAGTTTGCCCGGTGTCAAGTAAAAATACTTGATACTTTTATTTTTATATCATAGTGCGTACAATTCTTGCTTATAGCCCTTCTTCTCGAGCGCAGCAATAATCTGCTCCTTGTGCTCTGTACCAAAACACTCAAGCGTGATGCGAAGCTCGACAGCCGCACTTCTGTTTGTAGTGACAAACTGGTTATGTTCCAGCTTGATTACATTTCCCTGTACATCGGCAAGAGTCTGCGCAACCTTTGCAAGCTCGCCCGGTTTGTCAGGCAGAAGCACTGAAACAGTAAAGATCCTGTCTCTGAAAATAAGGCCCTGCTGTACAACTGATGACATGGTGATGACATCCATGTTGCCTCCGCTTAAGATAGAAACCACCCTCTTGTCCTTTACACCGAGATGCTTAAGCGCAGCTACAGTCAGAAGACCTGAGTTTTCGACTATCATCTTGTGATTCTCAACCATGTCAAGGAAGGCCACGATAAGCTCGTCATCCTCCACTGTGATAATATCATCAAGATTTTTCTTTATGTATGGGAAAATATTTGAGCCCGGTGTCTTTACTGCTGTTCCGTCTGCAATAGTATTTACACTTGGTAAAGTGGTCACTTTTCCATTCTTAAATGACTCCTGCATACAATTAGCGCCGGCCGGCTCCACTCCGATAACCTTAATCTTTGGGTTTAAGAGCTTTGCAAGTGTGGATACACCTGTTGCCAGCCCGCCGCCGCCGATTGGAACGAGGATGTACTCAACAAGCGGAAGCTCCTTGAATATCTCCATAGCAATAGTTCCCTGTCCTGTTGCGACAGCTAAATCATCAAACGGATGGATAAATGTGTAGCCCTCTTTCTCTGCAAGCTCATATGCCTTGGCACATGCCTCATCATACACATCTCCATAAAGCACTACCTCAGCGCCGTAGCTCTTTGTACGGTTTACCTTGATAAGAGGTGTGGTGGTAGGCATCACGATGACAGCCTTGCAGCCATAGCACTTTGCAGCATACGCAACACCCTGCGCATGGTTTCCTGCAGATGCTGTGATGAGTCCCTTTGCCCTCTCCTCGTCTGTGAGTGTGCTTATCTTGTAGTACGCACCTCTGACCTTGTAAGCTCCGGTAAACTGCATATTTTCAGGCTTCAGATATACCTTATTGCCCGTCTGGTCACTTAAAAAATCGCTGTAAATAAGCTTTGTCTCAAGGGTGACCTCCTTGACCTTCTCACTTGCTTCTTCAAATTTATCTAATGTCAACATATTTGTTCTCCCTTTCATTTCTTCGGTATAACTATTCATACCCACCCACACATTATTCGCAAAAATGCATTGTTCTCAGTGGTTCTGAATAGTTATTTTTCATTATATTATACCAAAAATTCCGTACAGATATATATAAACTGATATATCAGATTATTATAAACAATATAACTTATACGCTCAAAGATATTCTCAAATTATTCCGTTTTAGTATCAAACAATGCATTCACGAACTCGTCCGAATCAAATTTCTGCAAATCATCGATAGTCTCACCGACTCCGATATACTTGACCGGCACTGAAAGCTCCGACTGTATCGCTACAGCGATACCGCCCTTTGCCGTACCATCCATCTTAGTAAGCACGATGCCCGAAATCTTTGCCACATCAGAAAACTCTCTCGCCTGAACCAGTGCATTCTGGCCTGTGGTCGCATCAAGCACGACGAGCGTCTCTCTGTACGCATCCGGATACTCACTCTCCAGGATTTTATTAATCTTTCCGAGCTCATTCATCAGATTCTTTTTGTTGTGGAGTCTTCCGGCTGTATCCACGAGAAGCACATCTGCGTTTCTGGCCTTTGAAGCTGCAACTGCATCATATACAACAGCTCCCGGGTCAGCACCCTCGCACCGCCAATCATATCAACCCCGGCGCGGTTTGCCCATTCCTTCAGCTGGTCTCCTGCTGCCGCCCTGAAGGTATCGGCCCCTGCAATAACTACCTTCTTGCCCTGTTCCTTAAGCTTTCCTGCAAGCTTTCCGACAGTGGTAGTCTTTCCTACTCCGTTGACACCGATTACAAGCACAACAGATTTTTCATTTTCAAATCTGTAGCTGTCTCCTCCACCTTCATCTGCTCCTTGATACTCTCAATCAAGAGTTCCTTGCACTCTGCCGGCTCCTTGATGTGCTGTTCCTTCACCTTCCTCTGCAGATCCTCGATGATACTCTCTGTAGCTCTCACTCCGAGGTCTCCCATGATGAGAATCTCCTCAAGCTCCTCATAAAAATCATCATCTATATGCGAAAATCCACTGAAAAGTGAATCTATGCCTGAAACGATGTTATCTCTGGTCTTTGTCAGTCCTGAACGAGCCTCTTAAAAAGCCCGGCTTTTTTCTTTTCTTCCATTTCAACTCTCCATAAATAAATTTACTGTGTCAGATCATTCTCTATCAGATTCACTGAAACGAGTGTTGAAACACCCTTTTCCTGCATCGTGATACCATATAGTCTGTCCGCAGCCGCCATTGTACCACGTCTGTGTGTGATAACGATAAACTGTGTGTTCTTTGTAAGCTTGTTCAGATAATTTGCATAGCGCGAAACGTTTGAGTCATCAAGCGCCGCCTCAATCTCATCAAGCAAACAAAACGGTGATGGCTTAAGTGCCTGAATGGCAAACAAAAGTGCAATAGCGGTGAGCGCCTTTTCTCCACCGGACATCTGCATCATATTCTGAAGCTTCTTTCCGGGCGGCTGTGCGACGATTCTGATGCCACACTCAAGTATATCCTCATCCTCCACAAGCTCCAGGGAACCATGTCCACCACCAAAAAGCTGCTTAAAGGACTTGTCAAACTCTCTCTGAATCTCGGCAAACTTCTCTGTAAACTGCTTTCTCATACCACTGTCAAGCTCATCAATGATGCCAACCAGAGTCTTTTCAGCCTCGATAAGGTCATCATGCTGTCCCTTTAAGAACTCATAACGCGTTGAAATCTCCCTGTATTCCTCAATAGCGTTGACATTTACATCGCCGAGGCGTCTGATTTCGTCCTTTATGCCTGCAATCAGCTTCTTTAATGAAGGCAGGTCATCATATGCATCATTTCTAAGCTCTGAAGCCGCATGCGGAGTAAGCTCATACTCATCCCACATGTAGTTGGTCTGAGTCTCTGAAGCCTCCTTAAGCTTCTCTCTCTGGCTGTTCAGTCTGAAAAGCTCCTTATCCAGATCAGCCTGTTTCTTTGAAACTTCCTCCTGCTTTGCAAAAAAGCCTCTGTAATTTTCAGACATCTTTTCCTTTTTGGCAATGCTCTCCCTAAGCTCCTCGTCAAGCTTAGAATTGTTGTCCTTTGATGCCAGAATGGTCTGTGTGATTGCATCAATATCAGCCTGCTTCTTTTTAATATCATCCTTTGCAGCAGCTGCACCTTCCACAAGGCTTTCCTTCTGCTCATCAAATTTCTCTATCTCTGATTGATACGATTGATATTTTCTATAGCAAACTCTGCCGTCTTTGTAATATTTGCAAGCTCAAGTGAAATGGCAGCGGCCTTGTGTGAAGCCTCCTGCTCAAGTACTCCCTGCTTCTCAAGTATCTCACTGTATGAGCTGTTTTCCTTCTCAAGCTGCTCCTCACGCTGCTTTGACGCCTCAAGCTGCGCTGCAATATCCTTCTTGCCCTGATTTATCTCTTCGAGCTGTTTTTCAATCTCAGCATTTTCTGTGCTCAGATCCTCGTAGACATTCGCACTCTCCTTCTTTTGCTGGTCTGCCCTGTCAACAGAAATCTGTGCTGTGTTCTGCTCAATATACTTCTCCTGCAGCAAGGTCTTTGTGGCTGCTATATCCTCCTCGCCAAGCGCAATAGCAGTCGCAATATCATCCTTTCTGGCTCTAAGCTCTTTAAGCTTTGTCTTAGTCTGATCAACTCTCTTTTCAAGCTCCTCAATCTCACGATTTCTCGCAAGCAGATTGGATGAATTTTTAAACGCACCACCGGACATAGAGCCTCCCGGTGCCAGATACTCGCCCTCGACAGTCACGATATGGAGTGAATAGTGATTTTTCTTTGCAAGCGCAATGGCATTGTCAATGGTGTCCACCACAATCACTCTGCCAAGCAGGTATGCAACAACCTCATCAAACTTCGGATCACACTTCACCAGCTTATTTGCAATGCCAAGCACACCCTTTTCGCCGAGTGCCGCCTCATTTTTAGTATTTCTGTTTGCACGCACACTTGTAAGAGGTAAAAACGTAGCCCGACCAAAATGATTGGCCTTCAAAAAGCCAATCATCTTTTTGGCTGTAGCCTCATCCTCAGTGACGATATTCTGGATATTACCACTTAAGGCTGTCTCTATCGCTATCTCATAGTGCTTATCCACCTGGATAAGATCTGAAACCACCCCGAGAAGCCCCGGATTTTTAGCCTTCTGCTCCATAACACGCTTGATGCTGTTACCATAGCCATCATAGCGCTCGGCAATGTTTTTAAGCGACTCAAGCCTGGAAACAGACTTGTGATACTCTGTGGAAGCCTCCTCCATCAGGCGGGCATTCTCTCTGGACTTATCTCTCCACTCCCCAGCCTTTGCCAAAAGAGCCGACTCCTTTTCCTTTAAACCGGCTATCTCTTCATTGACAGCATTAAGCTTCTTATTAGCCTCATCCAATATATCATCAAGCCCTGCCTCCCTTGTCTTTCTATCTAAAAGACGCTTGGTAAGCTCTGCCTTTCTGATATTAATCTGCTCAAGCATAGTGGCAAATCGCTGCTGCCTTGACTGGATACTGCCTCGCTCCTGAAGCAGGGCGATAAGCTCATTCTTGCCCTTTTCCAGTCCATCATTGCAGCGGTTAACCTCTGCAAGCACAGCCTCATGCTCGTTTACCGCAAGAAGCTCGTTCTGCTTCATCTGCTCTATCTCAGCTTCCAGTGCAGCTTTTTTGTCATCATACTCTTTCCTGCTTTTAAGACGCTGCGCCTTTTCCTTTTCGATAGCTAAAAGACGCGACTGCAAATGTTCATCCGTCATTTCGGCCGTGTGAATCTGCTCCTTTAAAAGCTCTATCTGATTCTCAAGCTTCTGTCTGGTGGATGAAGTGCTTGTGATGCTCTCACGAAGAGACTCGATACGCTCATCCATCTGCTGCATATCGTTCCCAAGCCTCTCATACTCTGCCTTGATGCTCTCGTATGTGGCGTTGGTCTCCTTTAGCTCGTCATCCGCAATAGCGTATTTCTCATCAGCTGACTTAAGCTCGGTCTCAATGCGCGCTGATTCAAGCAAAAACATGTTGACATCGTAGGTCTTCAGCTCTTCTCTCTTTTTAAGATATGTATGAGCCTTCTCGGACTGTCTCTGTAACGGACCTACCTGTCTCTCAAGCTCTGTCAGGATATCATTGACACGCACAAGGTTCTCCCGCTCATTATCGAGCTTCTTTTGTGCTGTAAGCTTTCTCTTTTTAAACTTGACAATGCCGGCAGCCTCATCAAACAGCTCTCGCCTCTCCTCCGGCTTTCCACTTAAAATCCTGTCAATCTGGCCCTGTCCAATGATGGAATAGCCCTCTTTACCGATACCGGTATCATAGAAAAGCTCCGAAACCTCCTTGAGTCTGCACGGATTGCCATTGATGAGATACTCGCTCTCACCCGAGCGGTAAACACGTCTGGCAACCGTAACCTCATTGAAATCAATCGCAAGCGAATGGTCTGAATTGTCAAGTGTGATGGCAACATACGCGTATCCAAGCGGCTTCCTGTTCTCTGTACCTGCAAAAATAACATCCTGCATGCTGGCCCCACGAAGCTGCTTTGCGCTCTGCTCACCGAGTACCCATCTGACCGCATCGGCGACATTACTCTTTCCACTGCCGTTTGGCCCGACAATACCTGTGATGCCGTTGTGGAACTCAAAAACAATTTTGTTGGCAAAGGACTTAAAGCCTGTACTTCCAAACTCTTTAAATACATTAAAAACTCCTATTCCCTGTTTCTGTACAAAAGAAGTGCCTGATATGCAGCCTGCTGCTCCGCCGCCTTCTTTGTGTGGCCTTCTCCCTCGCTGACACGCTCGCCGTCCACAAGCACCGCAACTGTAAACTGCTTGTCATGGTCCGGACCGCTCTCATCAATAAGTTCATAGGAAAGCTGCTCGTGTCTGCCCTGTATAAGCTCCTGAAGGATAGTCTTGCTATCATAAAAGAGCTGCTTATTCTCAATATCAGTCATGATAAACCTAAGCACAAACTCCTTTGCATTAGTAAAACCACCATCTAAATAAATTGCTCCAATCACTGCCTCAAGTGCATCAGAAAGAATCGACTTTCTCTTTCTGCCACCTGTATGATCCTCGCCCCTGCCAAGACGTAAGTACTTTCCAAGGTCAAGTGGCTTTGTACAAAGTGCAAGAGTCGGCTCACAAACAATGCTTGCGCGCAGTTTGGTAAGCTCACCCTCAGGCTTTTGCGGATAATTGATAAACAAAAACTCACTTGAAACTATTTCCAAAACAGCATCGCCCAAAAACTCCAGACGTTCGTTATCAGAATGCTTTTTCATGTGCTTTTCATTGGCATACGAGCTGTGTGTCAGCGCCTGCTCAAGCAGATGCCGGTTCTTGAACGTATAGCCTATTTTGCTTTGAAATTCATTTAAATCTGCCATAATTTTTCCTCTATTTCTATATCTATCCATTTACATGTTCCGTGAGTATAACGAAAAGCCCTCATAATAAAGGGCTTTTCATTAGTTAAACATACTACTGCTCGCTTACAGCTTTTTTAATCTGCTCAACAGCATCGCCTACAGTGACGATTTTCTCTGCTTCCTCATTAGGAATCTCGATATCGAACTCTTCCTCGATACCCATGATAATCTGGAATACATCCAGAGAGTCTGCGCCAAGATCATCAATGAAGGTTGACTCCATAGTAACCTCGGTCTCGTCCACGTTAAGTACCTCACAATAATGTCTCTAAGCTTCTCAAATTCCATTTTTAATACCTCTCATTTCTGTTTATAGTGACTAATCATACAGCAGTACTGCTATCTAATCAGCCGGCTTATTAATAATATATTCTTTAATTTTATCATTAATCTCTTTTTCCTTAAATGTAACACATTGGAAAACAGAGTTAGTGATTTCCTTTGCCTTGGAGCTTCCGTGGGTCTTTACCACAAGACCATTCAATCCTAAAAGCGGTGCTCCGCCGTACTCGGTCGCATCAAATGACTTTAGCGTATTCTTAAGAGCCGGAAGTGCAAGTGCAGCTCCTATCTTGCTCTTTAGTGTGCTCATTAGCCCCTTCTTGATAACCCCGATAAGAGTGGAGCTGAGACCCTCGTAGAGCTTTAATATGACATTGCCCGTGAAAGCCTCGCAGACTATAACATCGGCATCTCCCTTTGGAATATCCCTTGCCTCAATGCTTCCGACAAAATTGATATCTGTGCACTCTCGAAGAAGCGGCATGGTCTCCTTTACCAGGCATTACCTTTCTCTTCCTCTGCACCGATATTGACAAGTGCAACCTTTGGATTCTTCACGCCGACAACATGCTCCATATAGATAGAGCCATCTTGGCAAACTGTACCAGATGCTCAGCTCTGGCATCCACATTGGCACCACAGTCTATGAGCAGAGATACGCCCCTCTCAGTCGGAATAAGCGGTGCCAAAGGCGGCCTTTGTATGCCCTTTATCCTGCCGACTATTACCTGTCCTCCGACAAGTACAGCACCTGAGCTTCCCGCTGAAACAAATGCATCAGCCTCTTTATTCTTGACCATATTCATGCCAACAACGATTGATGACTGCTTCTTTCGTCTGATTGCTAGAACCGGTGGCTCTGCCATCTCTATAACCTCAGGCGCATCTACTATCTCTATCTGCTCCTTAGGATATGTATACAAAGAAAGCTCCCTCTCTACCGGTACCTTCTGTCCTACAAGAAATATCTTTATATCATTTCTTTTGTTAACCGCATCTACCGCACCCTTTACTACCTCTGCGGGTGCATTGTCGCCACCCATTGCATCGAGTGCGACCCTTGTTGTACTTTGCATTGTGACCTCCCTGTGCCTGCTAAAAAGCAAACTACTAATTGATTAAATAAAATATACTATAATCATAGGTATAAATCAATAACCAATTCACTACTCTATATGGCTTCCATCATTCTCCCGGACTCATGGAAATAACCTTGCCACAGTTCCATAAATCAGCAGTGCGCTTTGCTGCATCAAGTCTGTCATCGTCTGACTTGAAATCAATATTTACTGAGTGGCATCCGCACTCAAGGCATGTCACATAATATGAGCTGCCGCAGTCCTCCTCGAGAATCCCGGCACCGCCACAGAGCGGACACTCATAGATTTCAACTAAATCGTCTATATTATTCATGATAATTTGCTTCCTTCTTTCTTTAATATCTAAATATCCTCTCAGTATAATAACATCCCTGCAAGCTATATACAAGCAAAAAGTACCTTCATTTTATTATGCGATAAAAAAGGGATAAAATCAATCAAAAAAGGATTGAACGATATCGTTCAATCCTTAATTTTACTGGTTTTCTACTATTAGTCCTGAGGAATGATTTCTTTTTTGTTGTATGATCCGCAGTTCTTGCAAACTCTGTGTGGCATCATAAGCTCTCCACATTTGCTGCATTTTACTAAAGTAGGAGCAGACATTTTCCAGTTTGCTCTTCTCTTATCTCTTCTTCCCTTAGAAGATTTATTCTTTGGACAAATTGACATTTGTTTACACCTCCTTAAACTTGTTAAATATATCCTGGAACGCTGCCATTCTTGGATCCGGTACAAAACTATCGCAACTGCAGGTGCCTTTATTCAAGTTCATCCCGCAGACTTTACAAATACCTTTGCAATCGTCTTTGCACAGAACTCTCATTGGCCAGTTCACCAGAATTTCGGCGTAGACAAGTTTATCTACATCGAGTTCAAACCCAATCAGGTAGTCAGTTTCCTCCATCTCTTCATCGACTAATGCTCCGTCTGTGATTTTCAGAGTCTTGTCAATGTCAAAATGCATGTTTGTTGGAACTTCTTCCAAGCATCGGCTACACGGTATCGCTATGTCTATATCTACTGTTCCCGTGATGTGCACTGCTGCATTCTCCACGTTTGAGATATGAAGTGATATCGGCTGCTTTTTCAGAATAGGATAATCTCCTAAACGCGACTCAAATGATGTGAGCGTAAGCTCTGTCTCAATTGTTGTCTCTTTATTTATAGATTTTACAATGGTTGATATATCAATCATAGTTCTCTCCTATTCACACCTAACCAATTATACATATTGGAGTGGTGTTTGTCAACAAAATTTTATAATTTATCCACAACTTTTTGCTTTTTATTAGCCAACAAGCTTTACTGTCTCACGGCAGATTGCAAGCTCCTCGTTTGTAGGGATGACGCATACCTTTACGCTTGAATCTGCTGTTGAGATAAGTGCCTCCACGCCGCGTGTCTTGTCGTTTGTTACACGGTCAATCTTTATGCCCAGGTAGCCTAAATATGCCATAATTTTTTCTCTTACAAAGCTTGTGTTCTCACCGATTCCTGCTGTGAATGCGATGGCATCTACTCCGTTCATTGCTGCTGCATATGCTCCGATGTATTTTGCTACTCTGTAGCTGAATACCTCTACTGCTGCGATGGCACGCTCGTTGCCTCATTGTAGGCTGCCTCAAGGTCTCTGAAGTCGCTTGATACTCCTGACATGCCGGCTACTCCTGACTTCTTGTTGAGCACATCCATAACACCATCGATGTCGAGATTTTCTTTCTTTGCGATGAACTCCATGATTGATGGGTCGATATCACCTGAACGTGTTCCCATTACGAGTCCCTCAAGTGGTGTAAGTCCCATTGATGTATCTACGCATTTACCGTTTAATACTGCGCTGACTGAAGCTCCGTTTCCAAGGTGTGCTACGATAATCTTTGAGTTGTTTAAGTCCATTCCAAGGTAGCTTGCTGCCTCCTTTGATACGAAGCTGTGGCTTGTGCCGTGGAAGCCGTATCTTCTTACCTTGTACTTCTCATAGTACTCATATGGAAGGCCGTAGAGATATGCTTTCTCAGGCATTGTCTGATGGAAGGCTGTATCAAATACTCCTACCATTGGTACGTTTGGCATAAGTGCCTGGCATGCTCTGATTCCGATGATGTTGGCAGGGTTGTGAAGAGGTGCGAGGTCGTTGCACTCCTCTACCTGTGCTATTACTTCCTCTGTGATGACTACTGAGTCTGAGAACTTCTCTCCACCGTGCACTACACGATGTCCTACTGCATCGATCTCTGCAAGTGATTTTACTGCGCCTGTCTTTGGATTTACAAGTGCATCGAGTACCATCTGGATGGCCTCTTTATGTGTTGGCATAGGTGCCTCTGTGATTTCCTTATCAAGACCCTCTTTCTGATATACGAGTCTGCCATCGATTCCGATTCTCTCGCAGAGTCCTTTTGCAAGTACCTCCTCTGAATCTGAATTGATGAGCTGGTATTTCAGTGATGAACTACCGCAATTAATTACTAATACATTCATTGTTTTGTCTCCTTTGGTTTAAAATTACAATACTATTGTTAGTATAAACTTATTTTTCAAATGCGACAAGGGTGTTTTTGTGGTATTATGGTTTTGAACTCTAAAAAAAACATTATTGATTAAAGGAGCAGCAAAACATGAAGGTCGCAGGTGTGATTACCGAATACAATCCATTCCACAATGGGCACAAATATCAGCTAGAGCAGATTAAAAGGCAGACATCTGCTGATTATATCGTCGTAGTAATGAGCGGTGATTTCGTGCAAAGAGGTGAGCCTGCCATCATTGACAAATACGAGCGCACACGCATGGCGCTTTTGAGCGGTGCCGACCTGGTGCTTGAGCTTCCATCGGTCTTTGCCACTGCTTCTGCCGAGTTTTTTGCCGGTGGCGGAGTCAGTGTACTCAAAAACACAGGTGTGGTGGACATGCTGTGCTATGGTGTGGAGTCTGTGGACCATGAGCTTACAAAGCTTGTTGCTGGCGTGCTTAAGAATCCGCCTTCTGAGTATTCCGCCTCTCTTGCCAGGCTGATTCAGGGCGGGATGAGCTTTCCTGCGGCCAGGAGCAGAGCGCTATGTGAATATTTTCGAGATACCTATGACAGCGCTTCCGAGAAATTAGATGCTTTCATAGCTTCACCCAATAATATTCTGGCCATTGAGTATGAGAAGGCTTTGATGGACTGTGATATTACAGGATTTCCTATTCAGCGCGTCGGTGAAGGATATCACAGCACTGATTCGACAAGTGAGTTTTCTTCCGCTACAGCTGTGCGCGGGGTGATTTCGACCTTAATTGATATAGACAAACACAACACTATTACTAATATGCAGCTTGATAATTCATGGATTTCCACAAAGTTCAGTCAGCTAATGCCATCAGACTGCGCCGATATTCTTGTCAATTGTATTTTAGGCGGTCATATTGTGTTTCCGGATGATATTTCTGAAATGCTTTACTATCGCCTGCTGACTGGGAAGGATAAAGGCTTTGCGCAGTATGCAGACTGTACAAAGGAGCTTACTGCAAAGATAGTTAAAAATATTTATAAATATGAAGGTTTTACGCAGTTTTGTAACTTACTGAAGAGTAAAAATCTGACTTATACGCGTATTTCGAGGGTTCTCACGCATATTTTACTTGGTATTGAGAATGATGATTTTAACATATGTATGGATAATCCTTATCTGCGCATACTCGGTTTCAAAAAATCATCAGGAGAGCTTATGCATCTCCTCAAAAAAAGAGCATCAACGCCTATTATTACAAAAGTCGCTGATGCTCCGTACGAGCTTATTTCCATGGATATTTTTGCCGCTGATTTGTATGGCAGACTGTGTCATTCACAGCAAAATGAGTTTACACATGGGGTTGTAATTATTTAATCTACAGCTCCATTATAATTTCTCGTGCCAGACTTTCCTCTATAGGCTTTGCATACACTCCTGGCGCAAACTCAACAGTGGCTCCTATGCCTTTTGGAGCACGAAGCGCAGCTTGCCGTCTCTCACCTTTTTATCGGTGTAGAGTTTCTTTACAAGTTCTTCCCTGTCTATATAGTCAGGTATACGTGTCGGAAGACCGGCTCTCTCATAGAGCTTTATCACACGCTCTGCCTGCTCCTCTGACATATAGCCAAGCCGTGCTGACATAAGTGCTGTGCTGCCATTCCAATCGACAGTGCCTCTCCATGCAACAGCTTGTAGTCGCTGACTGTCTCGATTGCCCGCCTACTGTGTGGCCCAGATTTAAGGTTTCGCGAAGTCCCGCCTCTCGCTCATCCTTCATGACCACATTGTACTTGATACGGCAGTTATTTTCTGCAATATACTCACATGCAAATTTCTTGAATGAATATATATCATCCAGATTTTCCTCTATAAATTCAAACATATCCTCGCTGCCTAAGCATGCATGCTTGATGGTCTCTGCCATACCGCTTGCCATCTGGCGCTGTGGCAGTGTTTTCCAGGCAGCTATGTCTATATATACCTTTTGGGGCTGATTGAACAGACCTATGGTGTTGGTAGCAAGAGGTGTATCAATTGCTGTCTTGCCACCTACCGATGCATCTGCTGCCGCTAGAAGGGTGGTTGCATAGTTGATAAACGGCACTCCTCTGCCGTAGGTTCCTGCAATAAAGCCTGATAAGTCGGTTACCACACCGCCACCGACTGCAATTATACAGCAGTCTCTTCTGTACCCCTTTTTAAGCATGGCATCCTCTATCTTTGCCTTTGTCTCACGTGACTTACTCTTTTCCCCAGCCGGGAAAACAAACAAATCCACTGAGTATCCCGCATGCTTTATCTTCTCACAGATTGGAAGAGCATAAGGATCACGCACATTTGTATCTGTAATCACTGCAAATTTCTTTATCTTGCCCGCAAGACCATTTTCCAGGTCAGATACAAGGGTGTCTGAGAGGTTGTAGCCTATCTCAATATCATATGTATCATCTACTACTTTTTTGAGTTCTACATTGAATATGCTCATCTTTTTCTCCTGTTATGCTATATTTTTGTTTCTTTTATGCGGGAAACTGCTACAGTATCCCCACAGCCTGCTTTGCAAGCTTATCTGCCTCTTCGTTGCCCTCTACTCCTGAGTGTCCTTTTACCTTTACAAAAGTAAGCTTTATTTTATCCTTAACCGACATGATGTATTCGTGATAAGCTATGGTGCCTGCCTTGTTTCGCTTCCAGGCCCCTGTGGCCCACATCTCTATGCCCATGTAGTCATAGTATATGACCAGTTCCTTAATTCCAAGCTCTATAGCCTTTTTTACGGCAGCCTCCGCGCCTTTATCTCTCCTGCTACGTTGCGCATTGTGGCCATCTCGGCATCATTATCTGACCCCTGCAGCACGTACTTTTCATGGTCAGTCACAAGAAAGCCTCCATAGCCATAGGTGTGTGTAACCTTGTTAAAGGAGCCGTCGACAAACGCATACGTACTATTTTCGCCGGATGATTTCATTCCCGTAATGGTTTTCTCTCCGGCAATAATTTTCTCTCCGTTAATAAATTTTTCTGCCTCTTCTATCGTCTTAAAGCTTTTATACACTGCTCCCTGATATCCGTCAACCATTGCTTTGCAATCATTCCAGTTGAAATATATCCCGGGAACCTTTCCCTTTTTTACTGCATAGTATTTTGATGCCATGCTTTATTTCTCCTATAACACTCTTGACAAAAATTCCTGTAATCTCTCACTCTTTGGTGCGCCAAATACTTCCTCAGGTGTGCCCTCCTCAGCTATGGTACCCTCATTGATGAACATCACTCTGTTGGCCACTTCTCTGGCAAAGCCCATCTCATGTGTCACGACTACCATTGTCATGCCTGCCTCTGCAAGCTCCTTCATTACTGAAAGCACCTCACCTACCATCTCAGGGTCAAGTGCCGATGTAGGCTCATCAAACAGTATGACATCAGGATTCATAGCAAGTGAACGGATAATTGCCACTCTCTGCTTCTGTCCTCCGGAAAGCTGCGCCGGATATGCATCTGCCTTATCGAGGAGACCTATTCTTGTGAGAAGCTCATCTGCCTTCTTTGATGCCTCATCCTTCGTCATCACACCAAGCTTCACCGGTGCGAGCATGATATTTGCTTTTATTGTCATGTTGGCAAACAGATTGAACTGCTGGAAAACCATGCCGATTTTCTGTCTGGTCACATTGATGTCTGTCGACTTGTCTGTCAGGTCTGTTCCTTCAAAAAGGATTTGTCCTGATGTAGGTGTCTCGAGCAGATTGAGGGAGCGTAAAAATGTAGACTTTCCACAGCCTGACGGTCCGATGATGGCAATTACATCACCTCTGTTCACCTCTGTGCTTATGCCCTTTAATACCTCCTGCTCTCCAAAACTCTTGTGCAGGTCTTTTACCTCTAGTATCACGTTATTATCTTTCATTGCTTCTCAGTCTCCTCTCAAGTTTGCTTACTCCGTGGCTTAAAAGCATCACTATAACCAGATAAATAAGGGCTACAGCAATAAGCGGTATAAATGCCTCGTATGTGTTGCTTCGTATGATATCTCCACCCTTTGTCAGATCCATCATACCAATATAACCACTGATTGATGTCTCCTTCAGGAGGCTGATAAACTCGTTAAGCAGCGCCGGAAGTATATTTTTGACAGCCTGCGGTATGATAACAAGCTTCATGGTCTGTCTGTAATTGAGTCCTAAGCTTCGTCCTGCCTCAAACTGTCCTATATCTACAGACATGATTCCTGAACGCACAATCTCTGCCACATATGCAGCTGAGTTGAGGCCGAAAGCAATGACTGCTACAAGTATCTTGTTGGTCACAGATGCAAGCACTACATAGTATATAATAAGAAGCTGTATCATGACAGGTGTTCCCCTGATGATGGTCAGGTATGCCTTGCAAATTCCGTTTAATATGGCAAGACCGCCGTTTCTGTCATGGCTGGTTCTGACTATCGCAATTAAAAATCCCAGCACAATACCAAGCATTACGGCAAATATTGTGATAACTATTGTATTGCCAAGACCCTTTACGATATACATGTAACGATTGTCCTTGACAAAGTTGTCATAGAGCTTTTCCTTTATACCGATTGAAGAACCCGACTGGCTGTCTTTTACGATAATCTCCTGCTTTGTGGTGATATATGTATCGGTAAAATCAACATTTTTCTGTCTGTCCTCTGTCACTGTAAAGCCTGCTGCCCCGACATCCACCTTGCCTGATGATACAGCGGCAATGATTGCGTCAAACTGCATATCCTCTACCTGCATATCCATGCCAAGCTCATCGGCTATGGCCTGCATGATATCCATATCAATTCCTGTGACCTTGTTGTCTCATAGTACTCATATGGAGGGAACTCTGCATTGGTTCCTACCTTAAGTGTTCCGTTTGACCTATCAATATCCTTCTTCACGTAGGGAGTCTTTCCCACCTGATCCTCAGAGCCGATATAGTTGTCGATAATGCTCTGAACTGTTCCATCCTGCTGCAGCTTTTCAAGCGCAGTGTTTACCTTGTCGCGAAGCTCTGTATTGCCCTTTTTCAGGCAGAATGCATAGTCCTCGTTGGTAAACTCCTCGTCCAGTATCTTAAGTCCTTTGTTTTCTTTTACAAAGGCAAGTGCCGGCTGCTCATCAATAACTACGCAGTCAATCTTGCCGACCTTTAATGCCTGGACTGCATCAGCACCCTTGTTGTATCTCTCTACCTTGGTGTCTGAACCGTCGTTCTCATAATCAGATACATAGATATCTCCTGTGGTACCGAGCTGGACACCTATTTTTGCGCCCTCCAGATCGTCCACACAAGCGACCTTTTTGCTGTCGCTTTTGCCGCATGCGCATAAGCCAACAATGAATGTGGCCATTAATGCTGCCATAAGCAAAATCATAATCGGTTTTTTCTTAATGGATTTCATATTATTCCTCATTTCTGTATAAATATTTATTCACAATTATATCATATTAGTTTATAAAATAAAAGAGCCTGATTTTCTCAGACTCTTTTATACCAAATATTTATGCATCATGCTCCATGTTGCTTAACTTCTTCGCCTGGTCGGCTGCGATACAGGCATCAATTATTTCCTGGATATCTCCGTTAAGAATCTTGTCAAGCTTATAGAGTGTCAGATTGATTCTGTGATCTGTCACACGTCCCTGTGGGAAGTTGTAGGTACGAATCTTCTCAGCACGGTCTCCTGTACCGATCTGGCTTCGTCTCTCCTCTGCCTCTGCATCCTGCTTCTTCTGAAGCTCCATGTCATAGAGCTTTGTACGAAGAAGTGCAAAAGCCTTTTCCTTGTTCTGTATCTGTGACTTCTCAGTCTGGCTGTAGATGACAATACCTGTTGGATAATGTGTCAGTCGGACTGCTGAATCTGTTGTGTTGACACACTGTCCACCGTTTCCGGAAGCACGCATTACGTCAATTCTGATATCCTTGTCATCAATCTTGACATCCACATCCTCTGCCTCAGGCATTACAGCAACTGAGCATGTAGAGGTCTGGATACGTCCCTGCGACTCTGTCTCAGGCACTCGCTGCACACGGTGTACTCCCGACTCATACTTTAGGATAGAGTATGCACCTGAGCCCTTTACCATGAACTCGACAGACTTCATACCGCCGATTCCTGTCTCATCGGCATCAAGTGTCTCCACCTTCCAGCCTCTGTTCTCTGCGTAGTGCACATACATACGGTAGATTTCCGCTGCAAAAAGTGCTGCTTCCTCTCCGCCTGCACCGGCACGGATTTCGACGATTACGTTCTTGTCATCGTTAGGGTCCTTTGGCAGAAGAAGTATTTTAAGTTCCTTCTCAAGCTCCTCCACCTGCTCCTTTGAATCCTTAAGCTCTTCCTTTGCGAGCTCTCTCATCTCTTCATCTGATTCCTCATTCAAAATAGCCAGTGAATCCTCGATATTCTGCTTGCACTCTTTATATTTCTTATATGTCTCAACTATAGGAGCAAGGTCACTCTGCTCCTTCATAAGCTTTTTAAATCTGTTTGCATCATTTGCCACATCCGGCTCGCTGAGCAGATTCATCAGCTCTTCATAATGGTGTATAAGATCTTCTAACTTATCAAACATGTTTTTCCTCCTTGCTGTCAAACACTCCCGATACTACCCTGTCATTTCCCGCCAGGTCCTTTATCACATGTACATCGCTAAATCCGGCAAACTGCATCATCTCTGACACCTGTCTGCCCTGGTCACAGCCTATCTCAAAAAGCAGCCTGCCCTGTGGCTTTAGATTTGCCCTGCAATCCTTTATGATGCGCCTGTAAAATAAAAGTCCATCCTCAGAGCCGTCAAGAGCCTCATGCGGCTCAAATACCGACACCTCCGGCATCAGATGCGGTATCTCGTCGCTTCTTATATATGGTGGATTGGATACTATCACATCATACATCTCATCGACATGCTCAAACAGATCGCTTCTCTCAAAATCAACAAACACGCCGTTAAGCCTTGCGTTTTCCTTTGCCACATTGAGCGCCTGCTTTGAGATATCACAGGCTGCACCGTCCACATTAGTCGTGTTCTTTAAGATGCTTATAATTATGCAGCCGCTTCCTGTACACATATCAAGCACTCTCATACCCGGCTCTATCACCTTGAGTGCCTCCTCTACAAGAGTCTCTGTATCCTGACGCGGTATGAGCACATTGCTGTTCACACGGAATTTGAGTCCCATAAACTCCTGCTCTCCGACTATGTACTGGAGCGGAATACGCTCAGCGCGCTTACTCAGCAATGCCTGATATTCCCTTATCTGCTCCTGCGACATTTCCTCATCCATATGCACATAGTAATATGTATGATTTATCCTGCATGCCATGGCTAAAAGCAGCCATGCATCGTTTTTTGCATCAACTATCTTTGCTTTTTGTAATATGCTTTCCCCAAGTAAAATTGCTTCTCTATATGTCATATATACCTTCTATCCGGCGGTCAATGTGCACACACATTGTTTTCCTCCTGCCATTTCTTCCAGTCAAACACAGCCTCAACCGATGCGATGCCAACCTCTATCATTTCATCATCCGGCTCCTTTGTGGTCATTCGCTGCATTAAAAGCCCAGGGACACTAAGCATGTTGACAACCGGATTGTCATATCTGCCCGCAAGTCTGATAAACTCATAAGATACACCTGCGATTACAGGAATAAGCACAAGTCGTAACAATAACTGCAGCGGCTTTGAATCCACACGGATAAACATGAAAAACAATATGCTTATGAGCATTACTATAAGCAGAAAGCTTGTACCGCAGCGCTTGTGATGCTTTGAGCTTTTTCTCACATTTTCCACTGTAAGAGGCAGTCCGTGCTCTATGCAGTTGATGCATTTATGCTCAGAGCCGTGATACATAAATGTGCGCTTAATATCAGGGGTCAGCGATATAATTGCTATATACCAGAAATATTGTCAGTCTGATAACACCCTCTATGAACGCTATGAGCATCTGTGAGCTTATCACCTTTTTAAAAAACCCTGAAAGGAAATACGGCAATGCAAAAAACAGCGCGAGTGCTATGACAATTGACAGTACCACTGTACCTCCAAGCATGGCATTTTCCTGTTTCTTTTCTTTGGCAGCCCTTTTTTCTTTTCTTCCTGCTTGTGAGTTCTTCTTCCTTTTTCTTTGAAGCCAAGGTACCTTCATCATCCTCGTCCTCGAAAAATGACGCTGAATACATCAGTGTGCTCATGCCCAGATAAAGCGAATCGACAAAGCTCACCACACCTCTTAAAATAGGGATCTTTCTAATTGCATCAAGCGTCTTTGAATTCTTACGCTTTGACACCTTGACATCTATTTCATGGTCAGGCTTTCTCACGGCTACTGCGTATGTGTCCTTGTTCTGCATCATTACGCCCTCCATGACAGCCTGACCGCCAATACCTGAATACTTCATAAAACCTCTCTATATTCCAAAAAAGGTTGAGGTATATTGCAACCTCAACCTTTCAAGTAACTATATGATTCTATTTCATACCATATTTCTTATTGAACTGCTCAATACGTCCACGAGCCTGGTTAGCTTTCTGCTGACCTGTGTAGAATGGATGGCACTTTGAGCAAATCTCTACGTGGATCTCCGGCTTTGTAGATCCTGTAACGAATGTGTTACCACAGTTACATGTAACAGTTGCCTGATAATAATCTGGATGGATTCCTTCTCTCATGATTTTCACCTCTTTTATATTCTTATCGTATTTCTATAGCTTCACTCTTTATACCCGTATGCCCGATCCGCATATGATACTTGCTGCAAGAGCGACACGTTGCGTCCGTTTACATCCCGATAAACAGCTTAGTTATTGTAGCACATGAATCTGTCAATTGCAAGACATTTTTATAAAATTCTGTTTTTCTTTACAAGATTAACAAATTCCTTGTTGCTCTTTGTGTGTGCAAACATGTTGAGTACGTTCTCAACAGCCTCATCAGAGCGCATACCGTTGAAGGCTTTACGCATATTATCGACTGCTGCCTGCTCATCCTCATCAAGGAGCAGATCCTCACGCCTTGTTCCTGATTTTACTATATCTATAGCAGGGAAGATTCTCTTCTCGGAAAGCTTTCTGTCGAGCACAAGCTCCATGTTTCCTGTTCCCTTGAACTCCTCAAATACTACATCATCCATCTTGCTTCCAGTATCAACAAGAGCTGTTGCAAGTATTGTCAGGCTGCCGCCGTTTCTCATATTACGTGCTGCTCCGAAAAATCTCTTTGGCATATGAAGCGCTACAGGATCAAGTCCTCCTGAAAGTGTACGACCTGATGGTGGAACTGTCACATTGTAAGCTCTTGCAAGCCTTGTTATGCTGTCAAGGAGTATCATGACATCATTACCATGCTCTACAAGGCGCTTTGCTCTCTCTATTACCATCTCTGACACTCTCTTGTGATGCTCAGGAAGTTCATCAAATGTAGAGTAGATTACCTCGACATTGTCCCCCTCTATAGCCTCCTTGATATCTGTAACCTCCTCCGGTCTCTCATCAATAAGGAGAATAATAAGATGCATCTCAGGATTGTTTACAGTGACAGACTTTGCAACCTCTTTAAGTAATGTGGTCTTTCCGGCCTTAGGCTGTGAAACGATCATGCCTCGCTGTCCCTTTCCTATTGGAGAGATGAGATCTACAACCCTCATCGCAACACTTGCTCCGGGTCTCTCGAGACGCAGTCTCTCATTCGGGAATATAGGCACAAGATCCTCAAAGCTTGTACGCTTCTGTGCTACATCCGGTGTATATCCGTTGACAGTGGTCAGATATAAAAGAGCCTGGAATTTCTCACGCTCAGACTTCACCTTCATATTACCCTTTACGATATCACCTGTCTTTAAATTGAAGCGGCGTATCTGCGCAGGTGCCACATAGATATCATGATCTCCCGGCATATAATTATCACAGCGGATAAATCCAAAGCCCTCCGGCATTACCTCAAGTATGCCTTCTGCCTCTTCTCCACTGTCGAGTGCTGCATAATCATCTTTAAAAGAGTTGGCGCGCTCCTCGGCTGTACCGTTTTTCTCAGCCTCCTCAGCCTCTTTTGCATCCTCCTCGAGCATTCTTTCAATAATCTGTCCCTTTTTCAGTGATGAAACGCCCTTAATTCCTCTTGCCTTCGCCAGATCCTTAAGCACAAATGCCGACAAACTTTCATATTTTTCTCTCATCTGTTCCATTTCGTCTTCTCCTTAAATTTGATAACAGTATTTATTCAATTCGTCTAAACAATATTATTTAACAAATATATCTGTGTAGCTATTGGGAAATAACGCCTGAATTGACTTTTGAATTATTAATTATTGATTATACATCATTTCTTTAAAAATATAAAGCGATTTCTTATTTTTTATCATATTTTTATATAATCGGTTATCTGCATAGTTACTTGATTTAAATCACCTGCAATGTTATGATTATTCAAAAGAATTTTTAGAGGGAGAATTACCATGGATAATAAAGAAAAAGCACTGAAATGCCACGAAGAGTGGAACGGAAAACTCGAAACCATCGCCAAATCAAAGGTTAATTCGAGAGAGGACCTTGCAATTGCATACACACCCGGTGTTGCTGAGCCATGTAAGGTCATAGCCGAGGATAAGGAGGCTGCATACAAATACACCTGGAAGGCAAATACCGTTGCCGTAGTATCAGACGGAAGTGCTGTGCTTGGTCTTGGAAACATCGGTCCTTACGCTGCCATGCCTGTCATGGAGGGTAAATGCGTACTTTTCAAGGAGTTTGGAAACGTAAACGCTGTTCCTATCTGTCTCGACACTCAGGACACTGAGGAGATTATTGCTGCAGTCAAAAATATCGCACCGGGCTTTGGCGGAATAAACTTAGAGGATATTTCTGCTCCGCGCTGCTTTGAGATTGAGGAGAGACTTAAAGAGATGCTCGATATTCCTGTATTCCACGATGACCAGCACGGAACTGCAATCGTTGTACTCGCCGGTATCATCAACTCTCTGCGCCTGACCGGCAAAAAGAAAGAGGACTGCAAGGTTGTTGTAAACGGTGCAGGCTCAGCAGGTGTTGCCATCACTAAACTTCTTCTGACATACGGCTTTACACATGTGACCATGTGTGACCGTCTAGGCATCATAGGAAAGGACTATCCAAACCTCAACTGGATGCAGCAGAAAATGACAGAGGTTACAAACCTTGAAAATGCAAAGGGTACTCTCGCAGATGCTTTAAAGGGTGCTGACATATTCGTAGGTGTTTCCGCTCCAAATATCGTCACAGCCGAGATGGTTTCTTCTATGAATAAGGACGCTATCCTTTTTGCCATGGCAAATCCTGTTCCTGAGATTATGCCTGACGTGGCAAAGGCTGCCGGTGCCAGAGTGGTCGGAACCGGAAGAAGTGATTTTCCTAACCAGATAAACAACGTGGTTGCTTTCCCCGGAATCTTCAAGGGTGCCTTAGAAGGACGCGCTGCACAGATCACTGAGGAAATGAAGCTTGCTGCCGCAGAAGCACTGGCCGGTCTTGTTTCTGACGAAGAATTAAATGATGATTTTATTATGCCTGAGGCATTTGACCCGCGTGTTGCCGCTGTTGTCAGTGAAGCTGTAAAGTCACATATTTAATATGAGATACTATTCACTCAACAGATACTGCCGCGATACATTCGGTGAAAAGCTCTACAAGCTCTCTTTAGATGGAGGCATGACCTGTCCAAACCGTGATGGCACACTCTCATCGCTTGGATGCCTGTACTGCAGCGCCGGTGGCTCCGGTGATTTTGCGGCGGACCGCAGCCTTTCCATAAAGGAACAGCTGTCTGCCGCTAAGGAAAAGATTGCTTCAAAGAGCAGCTGCGAGCACTTTATCGCATATTTTCAGGCTTTTACCAACACATATGCGCCGGTAGATTATCTGCGGCGCATATTTTATGAGGCTATAGAAGACCCATCTGTCGCTGTGCTGTCCATCGGCACAAGAACAGATTGTTTTTCTACCGAAATATATGATCTGCTCTCAGAATTAAACGAAATAAAGCCCGTCTGGTTGAACTGGGCCTTCAGACCATTCACCGGGCTACTCTTGATGCAATGAATACACATACATGTGTTGAGGATTTCATCATTGCAACGGATGAGCTTAGACGCCGTGGCATAAAGGTTATTGCACATCTCATACTCGGGCTTCCTCATGAGACACGGGGAATGATGCTTGAATCAGTTGATTTTGTTGCCAAAAGCGGTATTTTCGGAGTTAAGCTTCAGCTGCTGCATGTGCTAAAGGGCACACCACTGGCTGATATGTATATTAAACAGCCATTTGAGCTTTTTACGCTGGATGATTACTGCGATTTTGTGGTAGACTGTATAGAAAGACTTCCAAAGGATATGGTTATCCACCGCATGACCGGTGATGGACCACGTTCTTTACTTGTTGCACCTCTTTGGAGCACAGATAAAAAACGGGTTCTAAACACAATCAATAAAAGATTTGAAGTGCGAGACACATATCAGGGACGATTAAACTTATTTTAAAGGAGAAAATCATGGCTGAGCCATTTACCATATATAAGCTGACAATTTTATACATGCTCGACAAAGCGGGCTTTCCGCTGTCAAACACACAGATTTCCAATTTCTTTTTGGAAAAAGAATACACCGACTACTTCCGTGTACAGGAGGTCATCGGTGATTTAGTAAATGCTGATTTAATTAATTTTGAGTCTACTCATTCCAATACACAGTACACTCTGACTGCTGCCGGAAAAGAGACTCTCGGTTTCTTCAAAGACAAAATTACCGACGGTATTGAGTCCGATGTAAAGAGCTTCTTTACTGACAACAAGCTCGAGTTCAGGCAGGAAAACTCCATTCTTGCCGACTATTACAGGACAACTGACCGCAAATATGCAGTACGTTGTCAGGTGCGCTCAGAGAGCACCACCATCATCGACCTGACTCTCTCAGTCGGCACAAAGGAGCAGGCCGAGGCCATCTGCAGCAACTGGAAGAATCAGAACGAGGATGTGTACGCATACCTCATGGATATGCTGCTTCGATAGATTATTTTTTAGTTTTTCTTACAGAGTAGCCGAAGCTTCCGAGCTTATCCCCAAAGCCAAAATACTCTCCGTGCGAGTACATCACGAGGCCGGTATCATTGATATGAAATTTCCCGGTCCCGTCCATGTATTTATCATCCACTGTCACGCCGACGACGTCTGCTATAAACATTGTATGGCTGCCGAGCTCCTCGATTTTTCTTACCCTGCACTCAATATTTACCGGGCTTTGTGATATTCCCACTGCTGACACATGCTGCATCGCAAGCGGTGTCAGATGCAGTTCTTTAAATTTGTCCACATCCCTGCCGCTTTTCACTCCGCAGTAGTCGCAGGCTCTAAGCAGCTCCTCGGTGGTCAGATTAACCACAAACTCTCCCGTTTCTTTAATCATGTTATAAGAAAAGCGCTCAGGCCTTACAGATATTGAAAGCATAGGCGGATTGGTGCACACCGTCCCCGCCCATGCCACTGTTATTATATTGTTATTTCCGGCCTTGTCAGTGACACTCACCATCACAGCCGGCACCGGGTTTAGCATATTGCCCGGCTTCCAGTTTTGTTTTCCCATATGTTAATTTATCCTTTAATTTTTCTTTAATATCCTTTTATATCCACTAATTTTCCTTTAGGTTTTCCATGCTTTCTTTAAGCCTTGCACGGTTTGCATCCTCAAGCTCCGTGAGCGGCAGACGAAGTCCTCCCACATCATATCCCAAAAGCTTCATAGCTGCCTTTACAGGAATCGGATTCACCTCACAAAACAGTGCCTCTATTAAATCCAGGTATTTAAGCTGGATATCAAGTGCTGATTTAATATTTCCATTCAGATATTTCGTTACCATATCGTGCACTGCACCGGCATTACATTAGACAGCACTGATATCACACCGATTCCACCGAGTGAGAGTATTGGGATGACCTGGTCATCATTTCCCGAATAAATATCGAGGTCATCTCCTGCCAGTTTTTTTAGCTTTGCAACCTGCGATATATTGCCACTTGCTTCCTTGATTCCTACTATATTTTCAAAATCCCTGCCAAGCCTTGCCGCAGTCTGTGGAAGTATATTGCAGCCTGTGCGCGACGGTACGTTGTACATAATGATTGGAAGCCCAACCGCCCCTGCTATCGCTGCATAGTGCGCATAAAGACCATTCTGTGTGGCTTTATTGTAGTAAGGTGTGACAACAAGCAGACCGTCTACACCAAGCTTTTCAACCTTCTGTGAGAAATCTATCACATTTTGTGTGCAGTTGGCACCGGTTCCCGCTATTACAGGAATCTGCCCGGCTGTCTCGTCTACCACACATTTTATTACCGAAAGCTTTTCTTCCTCTGTCATTGTGGCAGGCTCACCTGTCGTGCCACACACGATAATTGCATCAGTGCCACCGTCTATCTGCCTTCTCACCAGCGTCCTAAGCATTTCATAGTTTACACTGTTATCCTCATTGAAAGGAGTAATTAACGCTACTCCGGCGCCCTTAAACAGAGACATATATACCTCCCAAATACACTATTTTACTGAACTAGTTTATACTAAACTATTTAACCTATACTAAAATATTAAAGCCTGATGTCAGGATTTTCTTTTATTATATCAGCAATTAATTCTCTCTCATCCATGTGATGCTTCACACCCTTTATCTCCTGATAATCCTCATGTCCCTTTCCTGCAAGCACTATGATATCACCATCTTGGCATTCTCCATGCAGTATCTGATAGCCTCCTTACGGTCAGGAATTGTCACATACTCTCCATCTGCCTTGTGTACACCCTGTAAAATATCATTGATTATATCCATAGGCTCCTCATCTCTTGGATTATCGGATGTGACAACAGTAAGGTCTGCAAGTCTCGATGACACCTCTCCCATCTCATAACGCGTGACTTTGCCCTGTTTCCGCCACAACCAAACAGGCATACAAGTCTGCCCGGCTCATACTCCTTAAGAGTGGTGAGAAGCTTTCAAGTGCCATCGCATTGTGTGCATAATCAATCATAAGGGTATATCTCTTTGTAACAGGAACAATCTCTATTCTGCCCTTTACACTCACATGATGAAGAGCCTCCCCGATTGCCTTTTTATCCACATTGAAATGATGGCAGATAGCAATGGCTGTTAGTGAATTGTATACTGAGAATTTGCCCGGCACATTGACCTCCACATCAAAATCCAAAAGCCCTGATACATGGTATTTAACGCCGAGTGCTCCATGCTCCTTTTTAAGCTCAACATTTTCTGCTACCAGGTTGTTTGTGGACTTGTAGCCGTAAGTCTCCACCTGGCATGTATGTCCCTTCATAATACCCTCTAAGTGCTCATCATCTCCGTTAAAGATACCAAGCCTGCACTGTCTGAATAAAAGGCTCTTGCAATGCATGTAGTCTGCAAAATCCTTGTGCTCATGCTCTCCGATGTGGTCAGGCTCAAG
>ENA-OQIR01000178-OQIR01000178.1-human-gut-metagenome-genome-assembly--contig:-NODE-178-length-29358-cov-4.037734_pt1 | contig 29358 bp, 29 predicted proteins | sample MGYA00242580_ERZ504745 | MGnify/ENA primary metagenome ERZ504745 (study PRJEB26092, sample SAMD00036214) | human gut metagenome | host: Homo sapiens | study: EMG produced TPA metagenomics assembly of...
CCTGCTTCTGATCGAGCTTTTCGAAATCGTCAAGAGCCTTCAGGCCCTTCTTGACCAGAGCGTCGACCTCAGCCTCGGCTGCGGCGAGCTTCTCTTCCGGAGTCGGCTTGGTCGGCTCTTCCTTCTTCTTTGCGTCTGCCACTTGAAGTCCTCCTCGATTCTTTGGGGAATAGCAAGGTGTTTTCAGTTATTCGCTTCAACCTCGCGGCGGAAGCTGCGTTGCTGATCATGTTGTGACCTGAGTCACAATATACCTGAGAAAAATCGCGTTGTATATTCTTCGTCGTGTCGTGTGTTTTATGTTCAGTTACTATCTTTTTTTGTTCTTTTTGCCTTATTTTCCGAACATTTAACCTATTTTCAACACCGTTTTGATACGTTTTGTTCATTTAAAGTCAACTTCGCAAACGTCAATTTCGCTATTTTCTAAACGACTTTTTTTAAAGTCTTTTATTTTTGTTGCAAAACGGCGCGAACTTCCTAAAAATACTTTTGTAAAGGTATAATCGGACGAAGTAATACATCATCCGCAAAGGAGCAGACATGAAAGCCGCGCCGACCATGGCAGTGAAGGAGCTCAACAAGCGAGCCCTGACCAGATATCTGTACGCGAACGGCCCCGCGACCAAACAGGTTCTGGAACGGGAACTCGGACTGAGTCTGCCCACCATCACCCAGAATCTGCGCGCGTAGAACAGGAAGGTCTTGTAGGCAAAGGCGAGCAACTGGGATCCACGGGCGGCAGGAAGGCGCAGACCTTCGTGTTCAAGTCCCGGTTCAAAGCAGCCATCGGCGTCTCCATGCGCTCCAATAGCCTGAATCTATGCGCCATCGATCTGCACGGCGGCGTCATCGCACGGCACCATACCGCGCTCCCCTACCGCAACACCGATGCTTACTATCAGAAGATCGGCGGCATCATCAACGATTTCGCGGAGAAGATCGAACGTGGCGGCACCGACGTCTTAGGAGTCGCCTTCGCCATCCAGGGCATCGTCTCCGCGGACGGAACGACCATCAGCTTCGGCAGCATCATGGGCAATACCGGCGTCAAGTTGGGCACCATCGCGCAGAACGTGCATTATCCCAGCATCATGATCCACGATTCCGACGCCTCGGCCATGGCCGAACTCTGGCTCGACCACGCGCTGAGCGACGCGGTCTGCGTTTATCTGGAAATGCGCCCCGGCGGCGCGGTGATCATCGACGGACAGCTCTATCAGGGGCCGAACCTGCGCAACGGCGTCATCGAACATATGACGCTTGTGCCCGGCGGCAACAAATGCTACTGCGGCCAATACGGCTGCATGGACACGTACTGCTCGCCGGAGACCCTGCTGGAGGACGGCGAAAGCCTGTCGGGATTCTTCAGCGTGCTGAGGCAGGGCGAGCACGATCATCGCAAGCGCTTCGACCATTGGCTTGCCAACGTGGCACAGGCCGTAAGCAACATCCGCGCGCTGCTTGCCGGCGACATCATCATCGGCGGCGAAGCGGCACGGTATCTCGATTCGGACGATATGGACAGGCTCAAGTCCTTAATCGATGAGAAAAGCGCGTTCCACGACACCCGCTTCACGCTGCGCAAGAGCCTGTGCGTGGAAGACCAGAACATCATCGGCGCCGCGCTGCGATTCGTGCAGTCCTACGTCACGGACGTCTGCAACACGGAAGTGTGACGGCACACGCGCAATATGTGTTTGCATAACGCGCGAAAAACGCGTATGCAAACACATACACAAAGACGAGGGGCGTTCCCATCCCGTTGCTGTGGATGGGAACGCCCCTCGTCTTTATCAGCCGAACAATCAGACGATCTGGCAGAACTCGATGGTCTCGCCGTTCGGACCGTACACGTTGAAGAAGCGGATGCCGTGCTCCCAGAAGCTGTCGATGTGCTGGATCTCGGTGTCCTTGAACTTCAGGCCGAGTTCCTTGGCGTTTTCGAAGGCCGCTTCGATGTCCGGGGTGTCGAAAGCCCAGTGGTTGATGGCACCGGCGGTCATCGGGGCCGGCTCGCCCTCCCAGGTCTCGATGGTCAGGTGGCCGTAACGCAGGAAGGCGCAGCGGTTCTCGCCGTTGTGGAAGATGCCAGCGACCTCAAAGCCGAGCTTCTCGGTGTAGAAGGCGATGGTCTCGTCCAAATCCTTGGCGACCATGCCGGAATGCTGGAAATCAGTGGTGAATGCGGTCATGGGCTTGCTCATGATGTTCTCCTTCATTGTGGGTTATGCGTGGGCAATGGTACTTGAAAATTGTTGTGTTTTGTCAAAGTGTCGGACGCCCGTGGGGCAGGCGCCCGACATGGACGGGGTCAGGCGACGGCAGGCGCATCTTCCTTGGCTTCGGCCGCGACTTCCTTGACGGAGTCGGCGGACTTCTTGATGCGGTGGCCGTGGCTGTCGAAGCCAGGCTGCTGCGGACGGATGAACAGCGTCAGGATGAACGCCAGCACGTACAGGGCCGCGTACGTCCAGCACACGCCGCCGTAGCCGATGGTCGGCAGCAGGATGGTGGCGATGCCAGGGCCGGCAAACGTGGTCAGACCAGCCGCAAGGTTGTAGGCGGACAGTGCCGCGCCCTGCTTGCCTTCGCCGGCATACAGCGTCATGATGGTCGGCAGCGAGGAGAAGGCGCAGGTGCCGATGCCGACGATGATCGAAGCGATGATCATCATCACCGCGTTCGCGCCGAACCACCGCGGAATGTAGTAGAAGGCGACGGAACCGACGGCGAGCGCCGCGCAACCGAACCAACGCATCGGCCACACCCATCCATAGCGGTCCATGAACCAGCCCCAGAAGGTATTGAAGATCAGGGTGATGACGAACACGAAGCCCCAGATGCGCATCCATTCCTCAGTCTTGAAGATGTTGATGCCTCCGTTGTGCGTGGTGCACAGGTACAGCGGCATGATGACCGGGAAGCCGTACAGCAGCAGGTTGTTGATGATACGGATGATGGCGCAGATGAGGATCTTGCGGTTGGTGACGAGGATGGTAGCGCCTTCGGCCAGTTCCTTGAGCTGTTCCTTACGGCTCAAGCCCTCGCCCTTGACGACCTTGTTCTTCGGTACGAAGAAGAAGCACATGAGCGTGCCGACGATGGAGAACGGCAGAGCGAACCAGAAGGTCTTGTATTCGCCGACGATCGGCATGATGAAGCTCGGCAGATAAGCGCCGAACACGCCGATGCCCAGCGAGAAGCAGGTCCAGAAGAAGCCGGTTGCCGAAGCGAGTCGCGATGGCGAAATGTACTGAGCCATCAGCACGACGAAGCTGTAGATGAACAGCGGGTAGCCGATGCCACGCATGGCGTACAGGCACAGAATCAACGGATAGATATGGCTTGGGATGGCGATGCCGAGGAACAGCAGATGTACGCCGATCCACCAGCATGCACCGAACATCATGACCTTACGTGCGCCGAACATTTCGGCAAGCACACCTGCCGACCATCCGCCGAAGGCAGCGAACAGGCCGTACACGGTGACCAGCAGCGAGGCCTGGGACGAGGTGAATCCCTGATCCACCATGAATTTCGACAGAAATGTCAGTTCGAAACCATCACCGGTCATGAAGATGGCAACGGCGAGGAAGCCAAGCATCAACGTGCGAGGAACGCCAAGTCGTTCAAGAATCTTAATCATGCGAGCACCCTTACCCGATGTCTCTCTCAACTATGAGGAATCGTATGAATCAATACGGATATTCGAGGTAGATACCACAGCCACCTTGCTACGGCATCTAGTTTTATACAAAGCGATGGCCGCCGCGGGAGAGGTGAATATGCGGCGGCCACGATTTTCAGAACAATCGCAAGGCCGTTTGCGATGTCACTTGCCAACCTTGACGACGGCCTTGGAAACGCCGGTGATCTTGCCGTCGAGGAAGTCCTGCACCTGCTCGAGCTCGAGCTCGTGGCTGATGAGGCCGCCGATGTTCATCTTGCCGGAGGAGACCAGCGAGATGGCGTCGCGGAAGGTCAGCGGGTTGATGAAGGAGCCTGGATGGTCAGCTGCTTCTTGTAGATGTCGTAGGTGTTCATCTCGAAGTGAGCTTCCTGCGGGCCGACACCGAACATCAGCACCTGAGCGCCTTCTTGGCGGCGGCGACAGCCTGGGCCTGGGTGTCGGCAAGCCGACGGCCTCGACGATGACGTCGTAGGAATCAGCCGGAATCTGCTCGCGGGTGGTGTTGTAGGTTTCGGTGACGCCGAACTGCTCCTTGTTGCGCTGCAGCTTCTCGTCGAAGATGCCGGCGAGGTCCACCTGGTGCACGCCGTAGGCCTGCAGCAGCTGGGCGAAGATCTGGCCCATGAAGCCGTCGCCGATGACCAGAGCCTTCTGGTACGGACGCAGCTTGAGCAGGTCGAGGCCGTGCACGGCGCAGGACACCGGCTCGATGGCGGCGGCGTCGCGCAGGGAGACGTTGTCCGGCAGCTTGTAGACCACGGTGGCCGGAGCGGTGAACCGCTCGGCCAGACCGCCGTTACGGGTGACGCCGACGGCGCTCAGGTGATCGCACAGCTCAGGACGCTGGGTCAGGCAGTACTCGCACTGGCCGCAGTAGATGTTCGGATCGACGGCAACACGGTCGCCGACCTTGACGTTGGTGACCTCGGAGCCGATGGCTGCGACGACACCGGAGTTCTCATGGCCGAGGATGATTGGCGGAACGGCCGGAGCGGAGCCCGGACGGCCGGCGTACAGGTCATGGTCGGTGCCGCAGACACCTGCGTAAGCGGTGTTGATCAGCACCTCGTTCGGCTGAATCTCAGGAGTGTCCAGTTCCTGGATCTCGAACTGCTTGATGCCAGTCAGAACCAAAGCCTTCATGATTGTTCCTTCCTCACTGAAAGATTTTGTTTTTGCTTCCCGCAGACCCCCTGCGCGATATCTCACACTATACGCTTTTCCAAAAAGTTTTGCAAATTGCTTTTTGTAAAGTTCTTTACAAAGCGTGTCGCGCTTATTTCCAAGGCTTCCGCATCATCGAGACGGCGACAAGAGACAACAATCGCCCATAAAAATCAAAAAGAAATCACATCGAAAACACAACGTCGCGCAACGACCCTCGCTCGAACAATCGACGTATTCCGGCGTTTACAATGGAGACATGAAGAATCCACCCTGCACCGATACGCAACCCGCCCCGGACTCTACTTCACCGATGACGGTGGTGCGGACGCCGTCGTCCGTTCCGAGACCGCCGATCAAGTGTGGTTCTGCGTGCTCGAACCGCTCAACCAGCCCAGCGCCTTCTACGCCGATGCCGTACGCCTGTTCAACGAGCCTGACGTGTCGTTCATCGAGCAGGCGAAAACACAACGCATCTGCACCAGACGCATCCCCTCGCTGAACCTGCGAGAAACCCTGTTCCATATGGATGGACCGAATTACGGACTATGGTATGTGCACCTTCCCAAAGCTTGGGACGGCATGCAATACGGATACCGCGTCAACGGCCCATGGGATCCAAACCATGGCGTGAGCTTCAATCCATACAAGCTGCTGCTTGACCCATACGCCAAAGGCATCGAAGGCAAGATGGAACTCGACCCGGGCGCCTTCGCCTACGAATGCGAGATCAAAAACGGCAAGGTCGCCGGTTCGCCGTTCGGACCGATGAGCACTGTGGACTCTCTGGGACACATGCCTGTTTCCGTGGCCATTGACGACCGCGACATCAACAAGCATATGGGAGAACCATCCACCGCATGTGCCATGGAGCAAAACCGTCATCTACGAACTGCACGTCAAAGGATTCACCGCGAACGCCCCATGCTTCCTCCGGAATTGCGCGGCACCTATGCCGGCCTCGCCCATCCGGCCACGCTCTCCTATCTGCAGGACCTCGGCGTGACATCCATCGAACTGCTGCCCATCCAAGCCAAGCAATCCGAACTGTTCCTGCAGGAACGCAATCGCACGAATTACTGGGGCTATTCCACGCTCGGCTACTTCGCCCCGAAGCCTCGTACGCCACCAAGCAGGCGCAGGAAGCGGGAGCGGGCGCCGTGCGGCAGGAGGTCATCGACATGGTGCGGGCCATGCATGAGGCCGGTTTCGAGGTCATCATGGACGTGGTGTACAACCACACCTGCGAATCCGGTCCGGAAGGCCCGACCATCTGCTGGCGTGGACTCGACAACCTCGCCTATTACCGACGGACCAAAGACAAGGTCAGCCGCCTGTACGACACCACCGGTTGCGGCAACACGCTTGATTTCACCAACACGCACGTCACCACGTTCGCCGTGGATTCGTTGCGCTATTGGGCCAAACGCATTGGTATCGACGGATTCCGATTCGATCTTGCGGCGACGCTGGCGCGTCTTGACGGCGAATTCACGCGATACCACCCGTTCCTGTACGCGTTGCGCTCCGATCTGCTGCTCGGCAACCTCAAGATGATCATGGAACCGTGGGATTGCGGCCCGAACGGCTGGAGAACGGGACAATTCGGCATCCCCTTCGCGGAATGGAACGACCGCTTCCGCGATTGCACACGCACCTTCTGGCTGACCGATGTGGAACGTGCACGTGGTGGTGAAACCGGCGACATGACCATGCAGTCCATGGCCACGCGCCTATGCGGCTCAGCCGATCTGTTCGCCACCGACCCCGGACGCGGATCGACCGCATCCGTGAACTACGTGGCATGCCACGACGGCTTCACCACCGCCGATCTGACCCAGTATCGGCATAAGCACAACGAAGCCAACGGAGAGAACAACCGGGACGGCAGCGACAACAACCATTCCGTCAATTTCGGACATGAAGGCCCGTGCAGTGATCCGATCATCACACAGCAACGAGAACGGGCCATCATGAACATGCTGGGCACGCTGCTGCTCTCCCTGGGCACGCCGATGCTGCTTGCCGGCGACGAATTCGGCAACTCGCAGAACGGCAACAACAACGCCTACACGCAGGACAATGAGACCACATGGCTGGATTGGGATTGGCTGTACAGCACCGAGCAGACCGCGGAGCTCAAGCTGTTCAACCTCACTTCCCGGCTGATAGCGCTGAGAAAGGCCCGGGACCTCTACAACCATGAGGATTTCTTCACCCGACTGAGCAAAATCGGACTGTTGAAGAAATCGACCGCGTGCACTGGTTCCTGCCGAAAGGAAAGACGCCGCATGATGCGGATTGGACGAATCCCTCGGTCCGATCGTTCGCCATGCAGCTGCTCTCCCCCGACGAGCCAAGCCTGCTCATTCTGGTCAATGGGTCCGACGAGAACGTCAGATTCCATCTGCCCAACGACATCGAATGGGAAATGATCTGGTCCTCGGCGGAAATCGCCGGCGAATATCCCGGACAGGGCACGCAGATCGAGAAGCTGGCCGAGTTCGATGAGGAAGCGGAGGACAAACCTGCCGGGCGATTCCGCAACCATCTGCAGCGTCTCAATACCATGTATTGGCAGATGGATGAGAATGCCGACAGTCTGAACTCCGCTGACGACGGGTTGTCCGAGGACGATCCGACCCTGTGGACGCTGCCGGCTCTGAGCATCAGCGCGATGAAGCAGATTTCGACGGATTGACGCGCAGCGGACGGCGCAACGAATCGGCGCATACATCAATACGCAAACGGCCCATCCGAAACGTCCGGTAACGGGTGGGCCGCGAATGAGGGAGATGCGGATGCTTCATCTGCAACGTCTGCCAGATACGTCCAACACATCTAACGAGCCCATTGCGTCCAACGCATCTAACGCTTGCCCACAATAACGAGGAAACCCCTCGGAGACCATAGGTTTCCGAGGGGTTTCGAATAAAGCTTGCTGTAAGCTTTAGCGCTTCGAGAACTGCGGAGCGCGACGTGCCTTGTGCAGACCAGCCTTCTTGCGTTCCACGACGCGGGCGTCGCGGGTCAGGAAGCCAGCCTTCTTCAGGGCGGCGCGGTTCGCATCACGATCGATAGCGTTCAGAGCGCGGGCAACGCCCAGGCGGATTGCGCCAGCCTGGCCGGTGGTGCCGCCACCGTCAACGAGGACGATAGCGTCGAACTTGCCTTCGAGCTTGAGCAGAACGATCGGGGAGTTGACCTCACGCTGCAGCAGCTTGGCCGGGAAGTACTCTTCCAGGGTGCGACCATTGATGGTCCACTTGCCGGTGCCCGGAACCAGGCGAACACGGGCGACGGCTTCCTTACGACGACCGGTGCCGTAGCCCGGAGCGATGGTGGAAGTACCGGTGCCAGCGCCAGCGTTGGTCTCGGTGGTGTACGAGGTGAGCTCCTCTTCGGTCTCGAGAACCGCGGAGTCGTTGGTGTTTTCAGCCATGTTTCTTATCTCCCTTCGGTTCACTTAGCCTGCTGCGAGACCTGAGCGATCTCGAAAACCTGCGGCTTCATGCCAGCGTACGGATGCTCGGCACCGCGAACGATGTGGAGACGATCCAGCTGAACCTTGGCCAGACGGTTCTTCGGCAGCATGCCCTTGATGGCAGACTTGATGATGCGCTCGGGGTTGGTCTTGAGCAGCTGGGCGTAGCTATCGCGACGCAGGCCACCCGGACGACCGGAGTGCATGTACAGTTCCTTGCCCAACTTGTTGCCGGTCAGAGCGATCTTGTCGGCGTTGAGGATGATCACGTGGTTGCCGGAATCGGCGTGCGGAGCGTAGGTCGGCTTGTTCTTGCCACGCAGCAGGGTTGCCGCCTGAGTGGCGAGACGACCGAGCACCACGTCGGTGGCGTCGATGACGTACCAGTCGTGAGTCAGATCAGCTGGCTTCGGAGTGAAAGTTTTCACGATGTACCTTTTCTATATATTGTGTTCCGGACCATCCATCAGCATTACACGCGTTGGTTGGGCGCGGAATAATGCCGTTTTTCAGGTCTCATTATCCGTGGGCTCCCTGAAAGTCCTCGATGGCGAGTGGGAAAAGCGCTTTGAAGGACCCCGTAGGGAAACACAACAGTCTACTAGTATATCGCCTGCCTTGACATTCGGCAACACGAAAACAAGGGTGTCCGCAGACCGTCGGACCTGTGGACACCCCATGGAATCGCCTATAGAAGATCAGCCACGCATGATGGCGGTGATCTCCTGCAGACGCGGTTCGTCGAAGAGCTTTTCGAGCGGCACCACGTTGCCTTCGCCATCGGCCAGCGGAATACGCCAATTCGGATACTCGTTATTGGTGCCCGGCTGGTTCTGCGTGCGCTTCTCACCGACCGCGTCGACGATGGAGGCGGCCATGAGCTTGCAGGGCGAACCTTTCAGACCACGGTACAGCGCGTCGACAATCTCGTTTTCGTTGGCGGCTTCGTCATCCAGAGCAGCCTTGTCGAGATAGCCCTCCTCGACCAGCATGTTCAGCATGGCATTGTGCTCGGCGGTTGCGGACTTCTGGAATTCCTCCACCGGACCGGACAGCAGGCCGAGCTGCTCACGCAACTTGACGTGGCCATATTCGAGGTAACCGGCCGCCGGAGGCATGTCATGCGTATTGACGGACGCCAGTGCGTACGGACGCCAATCCTTCGGAGTGCGGAACACACCGTCCATCTGTTCGAACCATTCCACGGCACAACCGAGAATGCCATGTTCGGACAGCGACTTGGACACATAGGCCGGCACGACACCCAGATCCTCGCCGACAACCACGCCACCAGCGCGGGAAGCCTCAAGCGCGAGAATGCCGAGCATGACATCGGAATCGTAATGCACATATGTGCCATCAGTGGCGGGCTTGCCTTCCGGAATCCACCATAGGCGGAACAGACCAAGGATATGATCGATACGCACCGCACCGGCATTGGCGAACATGTCATGCACCATATCCCGGTACACCTTGAATCCGGTCTGTTCGAGGGCGATCGGGTTAAGCGGCGGCTGGCTCCAATCCTGGCCCTGCTGGTTGAACATGTCCGGCGGGGCACCGACCGTGGCGCCCTTGGCGAAGCGTTCCGGATTCCACCACACATCGGATCCTGCCGGATGCACGCCGACGGCCATATCCGCGACGATGCCGATCTTCATACCGGCCTTGCGGGCGGCCTGCTGCGCCGCGTGCAACTGATCGGTGGCGACCCACTCAAGCCAGCGGTAGAACTCAAGGGTGTCCGGGAACTTCTCACGCAACTGCGCGACTTCTTCGGAATCACGGTTGTATTTGCGCACCCAATTATCGGCGTCGTCGGAGGGAGCTCCCCACTTGTCGTAGCACAGGCACCAGGTGGCGTAGGATTCGATCTCGTCTCCGCATTCGGCGAGGTAACGGTCGAATTCGGCCTGGCGAGCTTGGTTCGGCCGGCCTTGTAGATGACCCACAGCGCATGCTTCTTGACGCGCCACATGGCGTCGCGATCGATCAGCCTCGCGTCGTCATTCAGCGATTCGACCTGCTCGTGCAGCGCATCGACTTCAGCCCTGTCCTCGTGGGACAGCGTGAGATATTCCGGCATGGACTCCGGACGGATGTAGCTGAAATTGATGAAACGGCGGGAAATCGGCAGATACGGCGATGGCGTCAGCGGAGGCACCGGCTCCGCGGCGTGCATCGGGTTGATAAGCATGAAGTCGGAGCCGGTCTTCTTTTTAGCCTCGACCAGCATGGTCTTCAGATCTTCGAAGTCTCCCACGCCCCAGGATCCCTTGGAACGGATGGAGTACAGCTGGCTCATCCACCCCCACAGGGAGCCGTTCTTCATATCATCGAGCAGCTCGATTTTCTCAGGAGCGCTGATAACGGTTGCAGTCTCCGCCTCGCTGCCGACAGTGACCTCGAGGGTGTGATAGCCTTCGGGCAGATCGGCGGGCAGGACGAGATACGACGTGAAGAAGAAGCTGCCATCAATCTCATGGGCGATTTTCTCACCGCCCTCATGGGAGATTTTGCCCGTGAATTGCTTGCCGTTTTCCAGCGTGATGGAGCTTCCGGCACATCGAACATGCCGCCGTGCACCTCCACCTTGCTTTCCTTGCCCACGATATGCAGCACGGTGGGAGCCACCACGCGCGTTTCGCGTTCGGACTTGATGGATGTGATGGACTGGTTGATCGCCTCATCGTTGGAAGCGTCAATACCAAGCGCCTTGAGCACCGCCACTAGAACATCGTCTTCGATTTCGTGGTAATCATGGCTCATACCGACGTAGCTGGTGGCGACACCCACCAGCTTTGCCAGACGAATGAGCGGACGGGCGAGACGCGTTGCGTTTTCGGTCTGTTCTGTCATGGTTCCCAGTCTAGGACCAAAACATGCGCACCACGCGCAGGAATCTCATAAAAATGACAACGTATGCAATTATTTTTCCGCAAGCTGCCGTTGAGCGGCCTTCTGCACGTCGCTTGAAGCGTCCTGCGCCAACTGCTGGAGCATCCGATCGGAAACATTCGGATTCAAGGCGACGGCCCTGCGCACCATGGTCGCAAGCACCACCGGAGCGTCCGGTTCGACCTGCGTTCCCAACGAGCCCAGGAAATCAAGCGTGTCGGAATCCATGGTGGAATCTTCGGCGCCTTCAAGACGCATTTTCCAAGACGTACGTTTGTTGCGCAGCGCGGTGGCACGCACTTCGGGCGACTCATCCTTGGTCAGTCGGCCCACCAGCCAGTTCTTGTCATCGGCGTTTCCCGCAACGGCTTTGCGTACTTCAGGAGACTCGTCGGTGGAAAGCTTGACCAGAATGTTCGGGAACGGCATGGTTTCGGCAAGGAAGATGCGGTCCTCCACCGGCGTATGCGCGTTGCCGGCCACAGCCTCAAGCAATGCGGTGGCACGGGAGAACGCCGCCTGGTCGCTCCGGTCCGGCAGCGGACGTCTGGCGAACTCGCTTAATGCGGCGGAATCAGTGGAATGCCGGAGCCGCTCGTATGTGGCGGTCAACGGCTCGAAATCCACGGTCTCATCGGCGTTCGAGGCGTCGGCCTGCGAATCATTCTCATGCTGCTCGTTCTCATCACTCATATTTTCACCTTACGACACTATATGCATGCGGCTCACAACGTGAACTCATACTTTGACCGGACGGTTGGACGTGCCCACCAGTTGCGGAACGACCGTGGCGTTGAAAGTTTCCACAACTCGGGATTCGAAGGCATTCGCCTGTTCCTGCGGAACCACCACAGTCAAGGCGATGCGGTCAGTGTACTGCGCGTCGGTCTGCTCGCCTTCCACCGTTGACAACAGATTCTGGAAGCTGCCCAACTGCGGATAATCAAGAGTTACCTGATATTCGCCGCACGGTACGATTTTCGCCTTGGAAGCAGCCTTGACCGCAATTGACGCACCTGTGGAATACGCACGGATCAGCCGCCGGAACCAAGCAGGATACCGCCAAAATACCGTGTGACCGCGACCACGCAATCAGTCATTTCGTTTGCCCGCAGCACGTCGAGAATGGGCTTGCCGGCGGTTCCGGACGGCTCGCCATCATCGCTCATGCGTTCCGCAAGACGTCCATCGGATCCACCACACACCGCGGCATAGGCGACATGCCGGGCTTTCGGATGCTGGTCACGGATCGTCTGAACGAAAGCGAGCGCCTCATCCAACGAGCTGATATGACAGGCGTCTCCGATGAATTCCGATTTCTTTTCGACGAAGGCGTCGTGCGCCGGCCGATCGGCGGAATCGAGTATGGTCTGCATGCTGTTCAACCTACCTAACCTCACCGACCGCGCGCATATGCTGCTTCCTGGTTATTTTTTCAGACGACGACGTTGAATTCCTCCCCCTTGAAGAAGGCGGCGATGGATTGGACACCTGCTTGGTCATGCCGATATACGCGCCGTCGGTGCGCCATGCGATGTGCGGGGTGAGCACGATGCCGGGAATCTTGCACAAAGGATCGTCGGCGGCAAGCGGCTCATGATCGAACACGTCCAAGGCCGCCGGAATGTCTCCGCGTTGAAGTCTTGCGAGCAGTGCGCCGGGTTCGATGACTTCGGCGCGGGCGGTGTTGACGAACAGGGTTCCCGGACGCAACGCGTCGAGGTTCTTCGCCGTGATGATGCCACGGGTGGAGTCAAGCAACGGCATATGCACGCTGACCACGTCTGAATTCGAGATCAACTCGTTCATGTCTTCCACCGGAGTGACATTCAGGTTCTCGAACACCTGTGCCGGCACGTGGGAGTTCCACGCGGATACTTTCATGCCGAAAGCGTTGGCGATGCCGGCCACGGTCTGCCCGATGCCGCCGAGTCCGATGATGCCGAGCTTCTTGCCGAACAGTTCGAAACCGTCGGCACCGTCCCAATCGCCTTGCTTGACCTGCATATCAAGCGCTCCGGCGTGCCTGGTCAGTTCCATGAGCAACGCCATGGCGTGCTCGGCGACGGCGTGATCGCCGTAATGCAGCACGTTGCAGACACGGATGCCGCGTTCCTTGGTTTTCTCAAGATTGATGTAGCTGGCGACGCCGGTGCCTCCGAACGCATAGCACTTGGCGTCGAGCCTGTCGAGGATGGCATCGGCGCAGTGGAATCCGATGACCATGACGCGTCGGCATCCTTGCAGCGTTCCACGATGGTGTCCTCGTCCAGTGTGAAATCCTCGTACATGCGCACGCGGGCCACGTTTTCGAGCATCGTGAAGTTCTGTTTGAACGGTCCGATCATCGATTCGATGACCACCGGCATGACCACCAGCGGCAAGTCGGTGCGGTCCGGCTGGGTCTCGAAAACTCCATCCATATCTTTACCTCACATCACGAGCGGAAACGCTCCATACAGGTCGATTAACGAATACGAGGCATATTCTGCCACGGGAAACTACTTTCCAGATGAACCAGCTTGTTCTGCGGTGATGTTCCACTCTCGAACCACGTTCTGGTCCGCGCCCATGGAATAGATCACGTTCCAGATACGTTGTCTCTGATTGGCATCTTCTGTTTCGTTCCAACAGGCTCCATCCGGATGGTCGTCCGAAATCGGACACCACTGGTATTGGCCTTGACGCACATTGGCCGTCGGCACCCAATCGATGCGATTGACCCGCCATGAGCCGGCCACGCCTTTCTTGCCGGCGAACTGGACGCGGGCCGTCACGCTTGGTTGTTGACCTCGTTGCCTGGAATGTAGGACGTGACCGTCACCGCGTTGCCCAGACCGTAGATGATCCATGTGCCGTTGTAGTTCTCAACGGGCTGCGCACAGTGGCATCCGGCACCGTAGATGACGTCGAACGCACCGGTGTCGGCCAGCTCATGCGCTTCGGACTGCTGCCACGAGTCGGCGTAGTCAAGATATTCCTGCACGGAATGCATGGCGATGGCCACCACGTCGGCGCCTTGTTTACGGGCCTCTTTGGCTTTGGCCACGGCTTTGTCGATGTCGGCCTGATGGTTCGGATCGCCGCTCTCGCGCAGACGGTCGACGCGCCAATCATAATCGGGGGTTTGCGCGTTCAGGGACACGGTACCGGCGATCAGGCCCAGTTTGCCGCCACCGGTCGGGGAATCGATGACCAGCGGTTTGGTAGAGTCTTCCTCGGTCTTGTAGGAGCCCGTCTGTGCGATGCCGTCCTGGTCGAGGGTATCCCACAGGCGTGTGATGCCATCCGCGCTTGATCCCACGAATGGTTCGACGCATGCGTGCATGCGCGATACCCCACCTTGGCGGCCGCGTCGGCGACCTCCGAGGGAATGTTGAACACCGGATACCCGGTGTAGGGGCCACCGCGAGGCGCGATCGGCGTTTCGAATTCGCACACCGCGATATCGGAGGCATCGATGTACTTGCGCATCGGTTCGAACAGACTGGTGAAGTCATAGGCCGTACCGTCCGTCGCCGCGGTATTGGGACCGGCGAAGTTGTCCCACAGACCAGGGTGGAACAGCAGATCGCCATTGACCATCATGGCGATGCAATCGGTATCCGGACAGTCCGGCGAATTGCCGTGATGTTCCTTTGGCTCGGCCTTTTTCACCACATGCTTTTTCTGCTTGGCCACGTTCATCTGCGTTGTGGCCCCCTGCCCGGCTTGGGACTGTGATGAACGCAAGCACCGCGTCAGGAACCACCCACCTACCGCCAGCAATACAACAAGCACGACGGCTGCGACGATGGCCAGCCTGCGACGCCCTGCAACCAGCACTTCCGGGTTGCGGGCATGCACCGCCTTGTCCCTGTATCTCATGGCACTCCCCCTGTTTCTTCTCATGTTCCACATCACTCTCAATGTTCAAGATTACCTGATGGCCCCGTACGCCATATGCCAAGACGCACGCTTCCTTTACCGTATTTGAGCCGTACCGCGTCTAATGCCGCTTCCGCACCGCGTAGCCGTTCCGATTGGGTCGACGGTTCGGTATCCGTTCCACGACCCCGCTGCGCCTCGTTCTGCTCTTCAAGCATGTCATCAAGCGAAAGCTGAACCGCCGCATCCGCCGCTTCGACCAAACCGCCCGCGCTCATGCCGGCAAGTCGCACCGGTCTGGTCAAGGAAATGGCGTCGATAGAGCTTTCCGGCATGCCCATCATGGCCAGCAATAATGCGACACATTGCGGATACAGCATGCTTGCCGCATCCGTCGGACAGTCCAGCGTATGTCCTTTCGTCGCATAGCTCAAATCCGGGAATCGCAGCTTCACCATGACCTTACGCGCCATCAACCCTCGTCTGCGCAGCGTGCCGGCCACATCATCGCAACACCAGCGGAGCATGGATGTCACCTGCCGCATGTCTTGGGTGTCCTTGTCGAACGTGCGTTCCGCGCCGACGGATTTCTCCTGCGCACGCGGTGCGACAGGGCGGTCATCCAATCCGCGTGCCGCCATGTACAACCCGCGCGCGCTGATGGCTGACCCCGTCGCCTGCTCAAGCGATTCCATGCTCATCTTCGCCAAGTCAGCCACGGAATCAACGCCCCATGCGTTCAGTCGTTTCTCCAAGGACGGACCGATGCCAGGTATGCCACGCAACGGCATCATCTGCACGAATTCGGCATGTCTGGCCACGGGGATCATGAGCATGCCATCCGGTTTGGCATTGGTCGAAGCCATTTTGGCGACAAGCTTGTTCGCCGCGATGCCGACGGAACAGGTGATGTGGTACCGTCTGGCGACCTGATCGCGTATCCAAGCTCCGATGGCGCGGGGACTCTTCCACCGCAGCAGCGCGCCGGAGACGTCCATATAGCATTCATCCACGGAAACCTGTTCGATGCGATCGGTGACGCGGGAGAACACCTCTGTGAAGATACGTCGGGACATCTCACGGTAGTAGTGGATGTCCACCGGCAGAAAGACGCCGTTCGGGCATAGTTTTCTTGCCCGGGAGCTTGCCATCGCCGAATTGATGCCGTATTTGCGTGCCTCATAGTTCGCCGCGGACACCACGGAACGGTTGCCGATGCCGATGATTACCGGTTTGTCGGCGTATTCCGGATGCCGCGCCACTTCGAGGGATGCGAAAAAAGCGTCCATGTCGATATGCAGCACCGTGCATCCGACCTCATCGTGACCCCAGTCACGTTTGGCCGCTGCGATTCTTGGTGCTGTGCTCATGATTCCATGATAGACAACGATTCGGCAGTTTTGGAACAAATGTTCGAATATGGCGAAACCTGCGGGCATACCGGCGTGTCGCATATCAATGAGACCGCTCGACACGGCTCACGAGTTCGAGTCCCACTGACATCACCACACGTTTTTTTCTCATTTTTTCACAATATGGTGTTTCGCACGCGGATAGATGCTATAGTTACATGCTGTTGCGTCGTAACGCAACAGTGGAGTCATGCCTGAGTGGCCGATAGGGGCACCCTGCTAAGGTGTTAGTCGTGTTTAGCGGCTCGAGGGTTCGAATCCCTCTGACTCCGCCTTGAGGGTTTTCGGAGAAATCCGGAAGCCCTTTTTTCATGCCAAAACGGCGGAATACCAACGATTTCAAGACATACGGCGCAAACAGAGAATGTACGGAAATGTACGCCAATGCCAACATTTCCGGTACCCAGCAAGGTACCCGAGTTGGTACCCAACAAGACAGCCGACGACTGCACTGCAAATAGGCCATCGTGTCGGCAATGGTCATGAGCGGGGGGTTCAGTCTTCCTCATAATCACCCCCGTTCACGCTCACCGCAACGTCCAACAATTGAGACGCCACATCCGACGGAATCCACGCAGACACGCCCCTATACGGCGAAACGTCCGGCCTAGAACACTTCAAACAGCTCCTAGCCTGCACAACGCCGAACAGGGTCTTTAATGGCCCGAGCCTCCGCGAGACGCCACCGACGGACCAGACGACGGAAACGGTGAAAAGTCGGATAATCAGTCTCGAAATCCTCCTGCACGCGCAACGGCAAATCATTATGCGGCAGGGACGATCCGCAAAGACCGTCCCTGTTTACATATCAGTATGTATACATCAACGGTATGCCGTCACAGGCCGAATGCTTTTCGATCCGTTTCGGTAAGCCAATCCGTCCGCATGCCCGGTTCTTGGCACAAATGCATGGCGGGGCATTCCTCACCGATGCAAGGATCCCATACAGGAAGCGGCGTTCCGTCACGGTCCGTTCCGTTGGGATCGCCATTGGCGGCGAAATTGGTCCAGTACAGCCCCATTCGCCTTGCCAGATCGTAATGCCATCCAACGAACGGACGCCAGCATTTCGCAAGGCTTCCAAAGGAGAACCACAGATCGGATGAGTGGAAGGCTCCGGCATCATCCCCCGGCATAGCGACATCGAAATGATAGTAGTATGGCGCGGTCCCACCGCTTGCGGTCCATTTGCGGATCAGCGTGAGATTGCCGAGCTGGCCGACATGCACAGGCTTCCCATCTTCAGTCGAAGCGATGAACTCATTGGTCGTGTTGCCGACCAGCATGTCGACGTTGTTGGCCTTGCAGCTCTCGACGATACGCTCCTCCTGATCGGGAAGGAACAGGCCGTCCACGCATGGCACCCAATTGACGATCATCGACCAGTCATCTTCACGTCCGCTGTCCGGTGGAACAGGCAGGGACTCGGCGGCTTCCAATACCGTTCGGGCCGGGATTGCACGGGCCTGCTCCAGCGTGGAGACACCCAATGCTTCGAACAGACGGATTCCGTTGGCCTGCGCATGCTCCAGCGTGTCCTGCCGCGCATTGAAATACCCTAAGCCTGCGCCGGATTGCATGATGGCTTTCTGAAACAGGCCATGATTCATCGGCGAGCAGATCTGGGCCAAGACGCTGGCGGCACCGGCCGATTGACCGAAAACCGTGATGTTTTCCGGATCTCCGCCGAACTTCGCGATGTTTTCCTTCACCCATTGGATTCCGGCACGCTGATCCAGGAATCCGAAATTCGCATATGGTTCGCCGTCGCCGCGTTCTACGGCCTCCTCATGCAGCAAAGGGTGCGTCATAAACCCAAATGCATTCAGACGATAGGCCACACTGACCACAACGACGCCGTTCGCGGCGAGATGTGTGCCGTCGAATTCCTTTTCAAATGTGCCGCCGCATTGATAGGCTCCGCCGTAGATCCAGACCATGACCGGCAGCTTTTCGGAGGCTACCATGCTATCCGCGCCATATCCGCGTAATGCCGGAGTCCAAATATTCAGGTAGAGGCAATCCTCGCTCATCGGCACGGCCGGATCGGTGCCCCATTCACGATCATAGAAATCATCGGAGGCACCCGGCGTCGGCTGCATCGCGGTAGGCCCGAAATCGAAGGCTTGCAGCACACCATCCATGGCAGGGCCGGCTGCGGCGCACGCCAGCGCAGACTGCCGACGGGAGCTGGGCGAACGGGACCCCTCGGAACACGGTGATGCCCTGATCTTCAGCGCCAACCTTCGACAGTTCCCTGCGCCACTATGGCCTGTCGCTTCATCGCCCTCCTTCCTTCGTATTCGGCGTCGAATACGCAAAGTCGTAAAAATCGGCGATTCCACCGGTCTCTTTTGTCGAATACAGGAACAATCCGATACGGCAACCTGTGAAATGATCCATTTTGAAGACCATCCGGTGCGCTGTCCCCAATGGGCGCCATTCGGATTCCGGCATATCCGCATCGCGGTAGAAGAACGTCACTTCATCCTTGCAATCGGTGAAATCATATACCGCGCGCAGGCGCATGCAATCCGCATCCGCCATGATTTCCGCATCCGTTACGGCTGGACTGTCCCAATCATTGTCGGAGAAGATGGAATCGTCATTCACCGGCTTGTATTGGACGGTCAGCATCGTGCGGCCGTTCCTTCGCGTAAGCGCGATGTAGGAATAGCATCCTTGGAACGCCGCCAATCCGGCGAAGTCGCCATCATGCAATGTCGACGCGTCGACGGTGACTTCGGCCACCGTCACCGGCCCCATCGTGCGCTGCGTCAGCGTGTTCCATGCATGATTGAGATTCGAGCTGATGCGTCCGGAATGCAGGCGGAATGCTCCCGGACGTTCCGTCAGTGACCAGTATTCGTTATGTGGGATGTGATTGAACTGCCAGTATGGCTGCAGACAGTTGGCATCGACTCCGCCTTCGGCGTTATGCCGGGCTATGAATTCGCTGCCGTTGATGGGCGTGACAGGTTCGGCACAGCTTGCAGCCGGCACGCTGACCGACTGCGGCACTTTGCCGTTCTCGCCGATGACGGGGAATCCGTCCTCGCCGAACCGCATCGGCATCAGTGTCGGCACGCGTCCCACACCGCCGCGGTCCTGCATCATGAATGCATACCAGTCGCCGTCCGGAGTGTCCACCATACCGCCTTGCGCGACTCCGTAACCGTGGAAGGACAGGTCGTCGTCGATAATTTCACGCACTTCGAAAGCGCCATCCAAGGATTCGGCTATCAAGCAGGCTTCTGTTTTGCCCTTGCCTTGCGGGAAGTGACAGGTGAAGACGTAATAGCGTCCATCATGCTTGTATAGGTGACTGCCCTCATAACCAAGGTCAGCCTGCGGATCGTCCTGTGCGATGACCCGGTCGAGCCCACCCGGCATCGGCCCGCTTAATTCAGGATTCAACTCCGTGATGCGCAATGTCGACTGCCCATATACGACATAGGCTCGATCATCGTCGTCAAAGAACAGTCCGCTGTCGTGATAGAAGCCGTCAAGCTCACGCTTTCGCCATGGGCCGCATGGATCGTCCGCCGTCAGCAGATAGCTGGCATGCGTATCGTTGGCGGCGAACAACACATACCAGGTGCCCCGATGGTAACGCAGTGACGGCGCCCACATGCCTCGACCGTAGGCGTTGGCACCTTCACATTCCAAACGTTCTTCAGGGGTATCCGCCACGATATTCAATGCGTGCGCAATGAATTCCCAATGCACTAGGTCATAGCTGCGCAGAATATCGCACCCGGGTGTGAAATGCATAGTCGTAGTGGCCATGTAATACACGTCCCCGACCCGGATGATGTCTGGATCAGGAAAATCCGTGTAGACCACAGGATTAGTGTAGACCATAGGATTAGTTGAGGTAATCATCATTCATACCGATACTTTCCGCTCAACGCCAGCATGGCGAAAGCATAGAGGAAATTGTCATAGTAACGACGCGTGCCGGTTCGCATCGGCGTATTCCACAGCATGCGCACCCATTCACGGGCATTATGCTCCGCGTCGGGCTGGGCCGAATGCACCGCCGCAAGTGAGCCTTGCGCGGTCGCGGCCAGGAATCCGACCGGATGAAGCACGACCTCGTCCACGGCGGTGCCGTCGATGGCGTAGACGCTAGTACGGTCGTGGGTCAGGAAGAATCGCTGCAGCGCGGCGACGCGGTCGCACAGCACTTCCTGCAGACCGTTCCAAGCTACATCCAGTCCGATATTCGCCGCGGTACGGTAGGCGTCGGAATAGAAATGCCAATGATTGGACTCGTCGACATGCGGCTTTCCGTCATAATCCGCGTATTCAGCTTCATGCCGGTCCGCTCGTCGCAGGCCGCCTGCAGATAGCGACGGCTTGCGGCGGCTGCCTCATGCCAAAATGGACGGTCTTCTTCGTCGGCTTCTTCGGCGAATACTTCATAGAAGTGCGGCAGATGGTAGGACGGATCGCTCCACTCGGTTTCCGGAATGAACTTGATGAGCTTGTTGTCGGGATTCCACATGGCTCGCCGTCGTAGCGTTCGCCCTTATGAACGCAATATCTCAAGATCTCGCGTCCCCATGCGGAATATTCGTAGATATCCTCGCCATCACCCCAGCGACGGGAGGCGAGGAACAGGTCCATCGCGAAATATTCCTCGCCGTCAGGTGCAGGACCATTCGAGTTCGGCGTACCGTCCGTCGCGACCGACCATGCGAAATAATGCGCATGATGACCGTCCTTCATGTACATGTGACGCATTACCCAGCCCCACAGCTTGTCGAATACGTCCTTACGATCGTATTGCAGGGCGATCATCATCGCATAGCTCATACCCTCGGTACGTACATCGTTGTTGCCGGTGTCCATCACATAGGCAAGGCCTTCGTCGTTCTCCCAATAGAATTTGTTCGGGCCTTCGAAAATTTCATACCAGACCTGTGACACGCGCTTATCGATGGCGTCCTGGGCATATCCGCACTGTGCGAACATGGACTCGCCCAATGTCTTGTTGGTATCGGTTGCATTTGTCATATCAGTTGTTCCATTCCCAGATTCGGATGCGATTCTCTCCGGAGACAAGACCATTCAACGCCCCGGCCTTGCGTTCCGTTGCGGTCAAGGCTTGTCCCAGCAAGTCGGTGTCCAGCACATAGTCACTGCCATCGGGCTGTTCATAGCGTTCCTCCACGATGCGAGGCACGCCGAGCATATCGCTGGTGACGACCTGCATTCTGGTATCGGCGACGGCCTGTGGCACAGTGCACTGCAGATACAGTCCATCGGGTTCTTCGACCAATGTCACCGGCATGGGCTCATCACACGCAACGCTCGTGGAGGCGGTGCCGCCGAAGAACGGGGCGTCCTCCTGCATGCGCTCCGAATCGTCGGCCGCACCTTCCTGCTTGTTCAGCCCCTGTGCGCCGGACAGATAGATGTTGCCGCCCGCGTATAGAGACTGCAGAGGATTGCGCTCGCCACCACCCTGCGAAGGATCTGCCCACATGGCCCGCTGGCGTTCCAAGTATTCATGCATCGACATCGGGCAATCGCTGTAGGCGGACAAACCATATTCACCGACAGTCGGTTTCACCGGTTGCGGCGCGAACATGTTGTTCAGCCAACGCTCATCGCCGCCGGATACCACAGCGCACCCGGCCACCTCGGTGGTGTGCGGATAGTGATACGGCGTGGAACGGTCGGGGACGGTATGCGGTTCAATGCCGCCGCAAATCAGATTGTTGACGAAGGCACCACCTTGCGACCAGTTCTGGAACATCACCGGCGAGGCGAAAACGTTATTGTCCACCAGATACGGCCCATGACTCACTTCAATCATGAGGTCACGGACGTTATCGTGGAACACATTGCGCGTGATGCGCGTGCCCTGCGTCTGCCAATCCATCCACATGCCCAGCGAGCAGTCGTGGATGTTGTTGTTGGCAATGACCGTATCCAATGCGGCATGGAATTTGATGCCAGCGACCTCCCATCCGAAGAATTCACGCTTCAACGCAATGTGATGGACATGGTTATGCTCGATACGGCAGAATGCGCTGCCCATATGTCCGACGATGGCATTCTGTCCGCACTCGTAGATGTCGTTGTTGCGTACGATATGACCGCCGATCAGCCCCTTTTCCCAGCCGATGCGACGGGCCTTGAACACGGCCTCCAACTGGTACTGGTAACCGGTCTTGCGCTCGGTTTTCGCCCACTCGTTGTCGCCGGATGAGATTTCCTTGCCCAATGACACCGCGGAGAATTTGGCGTCATGCAGCACGTTGTCTTCGATGATCCAGCCATACGACCAGTTCGGGCCGATCATGCCCCACTGCTGCGAGGTAGGCGGCGCCCAATCTCCAGTGGCCTGCGCCATTTCAAAGCCACGCACGGTGATGTAGTTGACATGGTTGCGGGAGGGGAAGAAGCATGTGCGACGAACACTGACCTCCACCAGTTCCTCATTCGGATCGGCACCTTGGAAATTCGCCAGATCGTTGTGGTGCCGGCATTCTCGTCCACTTCGGCATGCCATACATAACGTGTACGGTCCACATCCGGCACAGGGCAGGGAATCTTCAACGCGAAATCCTCATCCGTATCACGCGGTTGCGGATCGTATACGCCTTCCAACGTCGTCGATTCGAAGAAGGAAACACCGTTGAGATACACATCGCCAAGATGTTTGTCCGGATCCTTGCCGAACTTGGGCATTTCCAGCCAGTCACCGAAAATCGGGGTCGCGAATGGATTGAAATCCCCGAACATCGTATTATCAAGCATCACCGTCCACACATGCGGTGATCGGCCAATTCCGTCCAGCCCTGCACGCATTCCGAGCCTTTGATAACCGGCCGTGCTTCGCCTTCGGCTCCGCAGTAGGTGATGCGCTCATGTTCACTCAGACCGCCGCGTTTCGGATCGACTTGTTCGCGGTATACGCCTTCATGCACGATTACCGTGTCCCCCGGAGAGGCCATCTGCGCGGCCTTGGAAATCGTGGCGAACGGATGCTCCGCGTCGCCGCACGCAGCATCGTTGCCGGTTGGTTTGACATGGTATTCAAACTTCATTGCTGCATCTCCTTATTCAATATCGGATGTGGGAATACAGAAGTCTTTCTCCTTTGGCGACATGCACGAACACACATCTTCATGTTTCGTAAATGCTTTAGCATTTCAGTCAAAGCACTGTTTGATTATATGGTTTAACTTTCAAGAAAGTCAAATCGCTTAACTAAATACTTAAAATTGTTGTTGCGAAAGTTCTATATGCAAATATTTACGAAACTCTCGAATAGATTTAAGTATTCCAAACGCAGGAAATCACAGACTTCCGCCCAAACACGATTAACTGCGAAAACTATTTACGCTGCCCCGGCAATAGCGTTATCATCGAGCTTCATTGGCTGACAAACTGACACTGTACTGGGGAGAGCTCTCTCACTGCGCCACTCGCACGCCCGGTTCCGTTACCGCCATAGCAATCGTACCGACGAGCCTTCACCCGATATATCGAGCCTCCCGGCTCCAAGATGTCAAAAGGCACGTCGCCTGTGCAGACCAATCCCCCTCCCGTATGGGTGAAGGAGATCTCAATGCCGTCATCCTTGTGAATCGCCATGACAGGAAGCGGCCCCATCGGCTCGCGATCACGTCCATAAACCAACGACTCGGCAGCCGTTGCCAAGCGCTGCGCGACATGACGCTTATCCAAAGGATGCAGGTCATTATCCTCTCCATATCCGATCGTCACCACCATCGCCGTGTTCCACAACGTCAAAGCGCGCCGTTGTTCATCACGCAGCCTTGGCCAATCGCAATCGGGTTCCAAAGTATAGTTCGGCAATTGGGCGAATATGAATGGTAGTTCCGGACGCTTGAGTAGCGCACGTCACTCCTGGATCAGCGACATCAACAGCTGCACATAGCCATAAGACGCATGGGCGTTGGACTCCCTCTGACTCCGCCATAATGAAGGACCTCCGAGTGAATCGGAGGTCCTTTTTGTTTTCAACGCTTTCGTTCGTCAAAAGGCCATCGTCAGCAAACCGTCAACGTGCCAATCGTTCCGCGGCGGAGGCGATCGCCGCATCACTGGCCGTAGCCGAGAATCGCAAGTATTCCGGCGCTCCGTAGAACTCGCCGGGGCTGGCGACGATGCCGATTTCGGCAAGCTGGCGCAGATCCTCCCAGCAGTCGCCGGACTTGGCTTTCACCCACACGTACAACGCGCCTTGCGGCATGTCGGTGCAGTATCCGTATGCGCGCAGAGCACTCACCAGCATGCCCAGACGCTCCTGGTAACGGGAATGCTGGGTCTTGACCGCGTCGAAGTCACGCAGCCCGGCGGCCATCGCAGCCTGCACCGGTCCGGGAATGATCTGCCCGATCTGTTTGCGGTATGCCGCCATCGGCCCGATCAGCGATTGATCGCCAGCGATAAGCGCCGTACGATACCCGGCCATGTTGCTTTGCTTACTCAGCGAATACAGCACCAATACGCCTTCGGCAGACCCGCCACACACATCGGCGCGCAAGGCGCACGGCGTGGAGGCAAGCGTATCCGCATCCGCTTCCGCAACGTCGTCTTCCCATTGCATCAACGCATAGCATTCATCGGACAGCACCACGGCACCAATCGCGCGCGCGGCACGCACAATACCGGCCATCTGTTCCGCGGACAGCACCTCACCGGTCGGATTGCACGGCGAATTGACCCAAACGGCCTTGACGCCCGGCACATCCTTCCAGGAATCCGCATCCGCCACGTCGTCGACCTTCAGCGTTTGCGCGCCGGCCAACTGCGTGCCGATCTCGTACGTCGGATACGACACCTTCGGCTGCACGACGACGTCGCCCTCGCCGAAATGCAGCAGCGACGCCATCAACGCGACGCCTTCCTTGGAACCGACCGTCGGCACCGCATCGGCGCCGATCGCACGCAAATCGACATTGCGGGCGGCCGCGAACCACTCGTGAATGGCGTCACGCAAATCGGCGGTACCGGCCGTGACGGGATAACCGTACGCGTTCGGATCGTTCGACGAGATGGCGAGCGCCTTGCGCACCGAATCGGGCACGGGGTCGACGGGAGAACCGACGGACAGGTCGACCATGCCACCGAACGCGGCTTTCGCCGTACGTTTGTACGACGCGATGCGGGACCAGTCGTACGGCGATGAAAATTCATGAAAACCCATCCGTAAGGCTCCTTTTCAAGCGGAAATCACAACCATGTTCCAGCATACGGCAATCGCGTTCCGGCACATGCAACCGTTCCATGCAAAAACCGTTTGCCGCTGACGTGTGCAAACGTCAGCGGCAAACCGGTTAAAATCGACCGCGAATATTCCGCTTTACGCGCAATATGGAAGGCGGACGCATCAGCAAGACATGCTCACTGGTTCTGCGGCGGCAGGGCCGCGACCTGTTCCGGATCCTTGCCGATCGGACCGGCTGCGGAAGCGCCACCCAGATCACCCACTTCGGCGAAGAAGCTGACGGCGGCGTCCTTGTACCAAGCCCACTCGTCCGGCAGGTCATCCTCGTAGAAGATGGCTTCGGTCGGGCACACCGGCTCGCATGCGCCGCAATCCACGCATTCGTTCGGATTGATGTACAGGGAACGGGAGCCTTCGTAGATGCAATCGACCGGGCACTCGTCACACAGGCCTTGTCTTTGACGTCCACACACGGCTGGGCAACAACGTACGGCATGCTTACCTCCTCAACAACAACGTGTACTGTTCCAGATTACTCTTGCGCGGCAACTTCGAGTTCGCCGGCACCGAGACGGGCATGACGGTAGCCATAGCCGAAGTAGATGGCGAAGCGACGATGAGCCAGACCACGAAACGGATCCAGGTGAGCACGCTCAGGTTGACCATCAGCCACAGGTTGGCGAGCGCAATCAGGATCGGCACCCACGGGTTGCCCGGAATCTTGAAGGAGCGTTCCAGGTCGGGGCGCTTCTTGCGCATGATCGGGATGGAGATGGCGACGAGCGTGAACGCCGACAGCGTGCCGATGTTCACCATGTCGGACAGGATGCCGACGTTGCAGCAGGCAGCGATCAGCGCCATGACCACGCCGACGATGATTTGCAGACGCACCGGAGTGCCATGCTTGCCGGTATGGCTCAGGCCACGCGGCAGCAGTCCGTCTCGGCTCATGGCGAACACCACGCGTGTCAGGCCGAGCAGCAGCACCATGACCACGGTGGCCATGCCGATGACGATGCCGAGGCTGATGATCTTCGCAGCCCAGTCGGCGCGACCATCTTGAACGCGACGGCCAGTGACGGATCGGACTGTTTGGCAAGGTCCTTATAGGAGACCATGCCCGTGGTGACGATGGCCACGAGGGTGTACAGCACGATGATCAGCCGAGGCCCACGCCGATGCCCAGCGGCACGTTCTTCTTGGGGTTGATGGTCTCTTCGGAAGCGGTGGCCACGACGTCGAAGCCGAGGAAAGCGAAGAACACGAGTGCCGCGCCGGAGATGATGCCGGTCACGCCATAAATGCTGGGGGCCATGCCTGTGGCCCACTGCCACAGCGGCTGTTCCATAACCGCGGAGACGCCGGAGCCGTCGGTGGATGCTGCGGGTTCGCTCGGCGGAATGAACGGGGTGAAGTTTTCGGCCTTGATGTAGAAGAAGCCGACGACCACGATGAACACGACGATGGCGATCTTCAAAATGGTGAGCGCGCCGTCCACGCGGGCGCCGATCTTGGTACCCATCACCAGCAGCGCGGTGAAGAAGGCGACGATGATGACCGGAGCCAGGTCGAAGTTGAACGAGCCGATGGCGATGTTGGTGTTGATGTTCCAGCCGATCAGCTCGAAGAACTGGTTGAGGTACACGCCCCAGTATTTGGAGACGACCGAACCGGCCATGAGCATTTCGAGGATCAGATCCCAGCCAATCACCCATGCCACGATCTCGCCGACGGTGGTGTAGGTGAAGGTGTAGGCGGAACCCGCCACTGGAATCATGGAGGCGAATTCGGCGTAGCACATCACGGCGGCGCCGCACACGACGCCTGCGATTAGGAAGCTCAGCACCACCGCCGGACCGGCATGGAAGGCAGCCGCCTGCGCGCCGATGGAGAAGATGCCTGCGCCCACGGCAACGGCCACACCCATGATGGCAAGATCCCACCAGGTCAGATCGCGTTTGAGCGCATGGCCGGACTCACCTGTTTCAGCCAGCGTCTGTTCGACGGATTTCTTGCGAAATACGTTCATGTCTCGTCCTTCTCTTCTTTCCGCCCGCGCGGTTTCACGCTCCACCTTCTAGAGCACAAGGCGCAAGTATAAGTCGTTTTCGTCACATTGACGGCGTGCGTGACGCTATTTAAGATTCATGCCGATGACGACCGGCTCGGGCACCAGTCGGATGCCGAACGCGCCTCGACGCCGTCCTGCACGGTTTTGGCGAGGCGGGCGATATCTTCGGCTGATGCTCCCCCACGATTGGTCAACGCCAACGTATGCAGCGTGGACAGGCCAGCCGGAGCGTTTTCGTTGATTTTGAACCCCTTATGGAAGCCGGCATGGTCGATGAGCCAGGCCGCGGAAGTCTTGACGCCCTGCCCGCCGCCCGGCAATGCCGCGTCGAAGCGCGGCGCGTCTTCGGGAAGCGTCTCGGCCTGCTGTGGCGTGAGAATCGGGTTCATGAAGAAGCTGCCGCAGCTATGGCGGTTGAAGTCCGGACCGTCATCGCCGTTCTGCTTGGATTGCGATTCAAGAGCGACATCGACCAGATTCGTCTTCTTGGTGCCCTGCATGGCCGGCGACGCATAGCGATGCGCGTCTTCCAGCATGCCTTTAGCCGCACGCACCTTCAGCACCGCGTTGCGGATGTCCGCGGTGTTCATGCGATCGCCCACGGCGACATCCAACGCCTTGGCGAGCTGACCGTAACCGACCACGCCCGTATCGCTGTGCCGCAACGCGAACGTGACGGACAGCACCACGTATCGCGCGTCGGGAAAATTCCGCGGCCGGAGTCGCCGGAGCGCTGTACATGCTGGCTTTCAGCGCGCTCATGCGGTAGCCGAAGGCGAGCTGATCGTTGCGCAACGCCTTTACCGCACGTTCCTTACGATCCCAAACCTCGACGCTGTCGACGCTGGTGGCGACCTCCTGACCGTACGCGCCGATGTTCTGCACGACCGACGCGCCGACGGTGCCGGGAATGCCGGACAAGCCTTCGACGCCTTCCAGTCCAAGTCGGACGCAGTAATCGACGAAATCATCCCAGTTGCAGCCGGCTTCGGCGTTCACGTGGACGACACGCCCATCATCCTCGACCGGAGCCGCCTCATCCAACACGCTGATGGAACGTCTCGCATCGCGGACCACCACGCCTTCGAACGGCATGTCGGATACGAGCATGTTGGATCCGCCGCCGATCACGCACAATGGCAGTCCTTGGGAATCGGCTTCCTCAACGGCCTCGATGACGCCGACGCGCGTGGTCGGTTCCAGGAAAGTGGCGATAGGACCGCCCACACCGATGGTGGTGAGATCTGCAAAACTTGTCATAACGCTCCAGAGTAACAAAAAACCCGACCAAATTGGTCGGGTTTCGAAAGCTTGATTCCGCTCAGCGGGTCTCGCGATGCACGGTCTGCTTGCCGCAGCGGGAGCAGAACTTCTTGAGCTCAAGACGATCCGGCGTGTTACGGCGGTTCTTCGTCGTGATGTAGTTACGCTCCTTGCACTCGGTGCATGCCAGCGTGATGCCCGGACGAATGTCGGCGCTCTTGCTTGCCATTTAGTTCACCTCTTGTGGTTCGTTGCTATACCGACATTCCGTCGGCCTTTGTAGCGAGAAAG
>ENA-OQIR01000179-OQIR01000179.1-human-gut-metagenome-genome-assembly--contig:-NODE-179-length-29345-cov-4.254364_pt1 | contig 29345 bp, 38 predicted proteins | sample MGYA00242580_ERZ504745 | MGnify/ENA primary metagenome ERZ504745 (study PRJEB26092, sample SAMD00036214) | human gut metagenome | host: Homo sapiens | study: EMG produced TPA metagenomics assembly of...
TATCCGAGAACTCGGCGGAGATCGAGGCGATCACGGCGGAGATCTCCAACCTGCTCGAGGGCGACGATACCTACCGATGCCTCCTGACGGTGCCGGGCATCGGGCCCAAAACCGCTTCCGAGCTCGCGATCTCCATCGACATCGAAGACTTCCCCAGTCACGACAGGCTCGCGTCGTACTGCGGCCTTGCGCCGCGCAACCGCCAGTCGGGAACCTCGATCTCCTCGGTGACGGCATCGCGCCAAGGAAACAAGAGACTGAAGAACCTGCTCATATTCTCATGTAACTGCCTTACCCGGACAGAGGGGAGATGGGGTGACTACTACACCAGGTGCCGAGAGCGGGGCATGTCGCACGGCAAGGCGCTCAAGGCGCTGGCGCGAAAGAGGCTGAAGGTCATCTACGCGGTCATGCGGGACAGGGTGCCTTACGCCGCCTAGCCGAAGCGCACCGAACAGATTGGAGCCCACCGGCCGAATGGCCTGGCGTCAGCATGCCGCGATTCAGTCGCGCGGGCAGCATTTCCCAGTTGACAAAACTATAGGAACACCCCCCAATGAGTTGCGGTGAAATAGGGACTGATTAAGGCCGTTAACAGCAAAAACACTCCCTATTTCACCGCAACTGCTGTGGGGTTCCAGGGGACTGTGCCCGTCGGTGCCGGGCGCACAATAGTCACCCGAGGTAAACCTTTACCGGCCACCTATATTTGCCGAAATATGGCCTGACGGCGGGGTACAATAAACCCGCATGCGGATTTCCGTTGCGGGCGCTTCCCATCGCCGGGGCGTGCCCGGGAGCATCCGGCATGCGGCCTTTGCGGCGCTCGGTCATGTGCAAGACGGGTAGCTGGCTTGTGGAGCGCGTGCAGCCCTCCTCGCCTCGGCATGCCTTCTCTCCACGCCATGTACCTGCTGCTGAGCCTGCCTGCCAGATGATTGGAAGCAACAGCGAAATCCCATCACGCCAACATCCCGGCGATCGCGGGGTCTGTATACCTATATGAGAGGAGAGGGTATATGCGCGTAAGTTTAAGTCTATGGACGGCAACGAGGCGGCCGCATATGTTTCGTATGCGTACACCGAGGTAGCGGGAATCTATCCCATTACGCCGTCCAGCCCGATGGCCGACCATGTCGACCAGTGGGCGGCCCAGGGTCGCAAGAATATCTTCGGCACCCCGGTCAAGGTCGTCGAGATGGAGTCCGAGGCAGGTGCAGCCGGTACCGTTCACGGTTCGCTGGGCGCCGGTGCTCTGACCACCACCTACACGGCTTCTCAGGGTCTGCTCCTGATGATCCCGAACATGTACAAGATCGCGGGCGAGCAGCTCCCGGGCGTCTTCCACGTCTCCGCGCGTTGCGTCGCTTCCCACGCCCTGAACATCTTTGGCGATCACTCCGACGTCATGGCCTGCCGCCAGACCGGTTTCGCCATGCTCGCCGAGGCAACGTCCAGGAGGTCATGGACCTCTCGCCGGTGGCTCACCTTGCCGCCATCGAGGGTAAGACCCCGTTCCTTAACTTCTTCGACGGCTTCCGCACCAGCCACGAGATCCAGAAGGTCGCCATGTGGGACTACAAGGATCTGGCCGAGATGTGCGACATGGACGCCGTCCAGGCTTTCCGCGACCACGCGCTCAACCCTGAGCACCCGCACACCCGCGGCAGCCACGAGAACGGCGATATCTTCTTCCAGAACCGTGAGGCCTGCAACAAGGTCTACGACGAGCTTCCCGCCGTCGTCGAGGGCTACATGAAGAAGATCAACGAGAAGCTCGGCACCGATTACGGCCTGTTCAACTACTACGGCGCTCCCGATGCCGACCGCGTCGTCGTGTGCATGGGCTCCTTCTGCGACGTGCTCGAGGAAGTCATCGACTACCTCAACGCTCACGGCGAGAAGGTCGGCCTGGTCAAGGTTCGCCTGTTCCGTCCGTTCTCCATCAAGCACTTTGTCGACGTTCTCCCCGAGACCGTCAAAAAGATTGCCGTCATGGACCGCACCAAGGAGCCGGTTCCATCGGCGAGCCGCTCTACCAGGACGTCGTTTCTGCTCTCTACGAGGCCGGCAAGACGGGCATCAAGGTCGTCGGCGGCCGTTACGGCCTGGGCAGCAAGGACACGCCTCCCGCGTCCGCGTTCGCTGTCTTCGAGGAGCTCAAGAAGGACGAGCCCAAGCGCGAGTTCACCATCGGCATCGTCGATGACGTGACCAACCTGAGCCTGCCCGAGGCCGAGGATGCGCCCAACACCGCAGCCCCCGGCACCATCGAGTGCAAGTTCTGGGGTCTGGGTGGCGACGGTACCGTCGGCGCCAACAAGAACTCGATCAAGATCATCGGCGATCACACCGACAAGTACGTTCAGGCCTACTTCCAGTATGACTCCAAGAAGACCGGCGGCGTCACCGTCTCGCACCTGCGCTTTGGTGATTCCCCGATCCGCTCGCCGTACTACGTGACCAAGGCCGACTTTGTCGCTTGCCACAACCCCAGCTATATCGTCAAGGGCTTCAAGATGGTCCGCGACGTCAAGCCGGGCGGTACCTTCCTGGTCAACTGCCAGTGGAGCGACGAGGAGTTCGCCGAGCACATGCCCGCTGTGGCCAAGCGCTACATCGCGAACAACAACGTCAACGTCTACCTGATTGACGCTATCGACCTGGCCGCCAAGGTCGGCATGGGCAAGCGCACCAACACGGTGCTCCAGTCCGCCTTCTTCGCGCTGGCCAAGGTCCTGCCCGCCGAGGACGCCCTGCAGTACATGAAGGACGCGGCTACCAAGTCCTACATGAAGAAGGGCCAGGCCATCGTCGACGCCAACCACAAGGCCATCGATGCCGGCGCTACCGCCTTCCGTAAGTTCGAGGTTCCGGCCGACTGGGCTACCGCCGAGGATGCCGCTCCCGTCGAGCTCTCCGAGGAGACCAAGTCCGCTATCGCCCAGCAGGTCAAGAACCTGCTCGAGCCCATCGATCGCATGGACGGCGACAGCTGCCTGTTTCCGCCTTCGTCGATTGCGCCGACGGCCAGTTTGAGCTGGGCGCCTCCGCATACGAGAAGCGCGGCGTCGCCGTGGTCGTTCCCCACTGGGACGAGACCAAGTGCATCCAGTGCAACCAGTGCGCCTACGTGTGCCCGCATGCCACCATCCGTCCGTTTGCGATGACCGAGGACGAGGCTGCCGCCGCGCCCGAGGCTACCCGCACGCTCGACGCCATGGGCCCCAAGGCCAAGGGCATGAAGTTCACCATGGCTGTGTCCCCGCTCGACTGCATGGGTTGCACCAACTGCGTCAAGGTTTGCCCCAAGGCGCCCTCGAGATGGTTCCCACCGAGCAGGAGATGGACCAGCAGCCCGTTTGGGACTACATGGTCGAGAACGTCTCCGAGAAGAAGGAGCTCATCGCGGCCAACGTCAAGGGCAGCCAGTTTAAGCAGCCCTACCTGGAGTTCTCCGGCTCCTGCGCCGGCTGCGCCGAGACCGCCTATGCACGTCTGGTGACCCAGGTCGCCGGCGACCGCATGTTCATTTCCAACGCCACCGGCTGCTCCTCCATTTGGGGCAACCCCGCTGCCACCGCTCCTTACTGCAAGGACAAGGACGGTCACGGCCCGGCGTGGAACAACTCCCTGTTCGAGGACAATGCCGAGCACGGCCTGGGCATGGCCGTTGGCTATGAGGCCGTTCAGCACAAGCTGATCGCCGCTACCCAGGACATCATCGCTGCCGATGGTCCGTCCGATGAGCTCAAGCCGCCGGCCAGGCTTGGATCGACTCCGTCAACGACGCCGAGGCCTCCAAGACCGCTGCCGCTGCCTACGTTGCCGAGCTCGAGAAGTGCGGCTGCGACGCTTCCAAGGCGATCCTCGCCGACAAGGCTTACCTCACCAAGAAGTCCTTCTGGATCTTCGGCGGCGACGGCTGGGCCTACGACATCGGCTTCGGTGGCCTGGACCACGTCCTGGCTTCCGGCCACAACGTCAACGTCTTCGTCTTCGACACCGAGGTTTACTCCAACACCGGTGGTCAGGCCTCCAAGGCCTCGAACTTGGGCCAGGTCGCTCAGTTCGCCGCCGCCGGTAAGGTGACCAAGAAGAAGTCTCTGGCCGAGATTGCCATGAGCTACGGCTACGTCTACGTGGCACAGGTTGCCATGGGCGCCAACCCGGCTCAGACCCTCAAGGCCATCCACGAGGCCGAGGCCTACGACGGCCCGTCCCTCATCATCGGCTACAGCCCCTGCGAGATGCACTCCATCAAGAAGGGCGGCATGCAGAACTGCCAGGCCGAGATGAAGAAGCTGTCGAGTGCGGTTACTGGAACCTCTTCCGCTTCAACCCGAGGCTGCTGCCGGCAAGAAGTTCTCGCTCGATTCCAAGGAGCCCGCGGGCGGTTATCAGGAGTTCCTGATGAACGAGGCCCGTTACGCTTCGCTGACGCGTTCCTTCCCCGAGCGCGCCGAGGAGCTCTTCAAGGAGAACGAGCAGGCCGCTATGGACCGCTACGCTCACCTGTTGAAGCTCAAGACGGTGTACAACGAGGCTTAGGTCTCCCACCGCAGGATCTGAGGGCTGACCTTCGCGGACGTCCTCGGACATGAAAGAACCCCCGCTGCGCACTACGTGCGGCGGGGTTCTTTCGTCCTGCGGAGTGTCCGCGAAGGTCAGCCCTCAGATCCTGCTACGACTACGTCCTCGGATTGTGTGGGCTGATGAAGGACGTGGTTGGTGGGGTGCCTTGTCCCGGTCGCTGTTTCGCGGCTTTGGGCATAGAGGGGATTTGGTTGCGGACCAGATGGCCTAGAGGGATATGGGCGCAAACGAGAAATCGTTGTTGGGGTCGTCCTTTTCCATAAACTCATCGAGGCAGAATGTCATATAGATTGGAACGTACAGGACCTTGCCCTCTTTGCTGAGGTTCTCGTGGCTTAGCACAACGGCCTCGGGGATTTTGTACTCGCTCACGCTCATCAGACGGTCGAGGGCCGCATGGGCTCGAACCTTCTTGCCCGATTTGACCTCGATTGGGACAACGTGCCCGCGGGTGCCTTCGATCACAAAGTCAACTTCGCCGACCTCGCGTGTCTGGTAGTACCATGCATCAGTTCCAAGGGCGACAAGCTCCTGCGCGACCACGTTCTCATAGAGACCGCCGAGGTTGGGGGTTTTCATATCAAGGTAGACAGCGCGTGCCGTGCTTCCGGGATATCGTGATGCGAGCATGCCTGCATCAGACTCGTATAGTTTAAAGGCGGTCGCCTTCTCTGTCCTCTTAAGAGACTCCGGGCCTCCGTCACCTGGGGGACCATCAATCCAACGCCTGCGTTCACCAGCCATAGGAAATCCTGCTCGTATTTTTGAAGACGAGCTCCCTCGCCTAGAGACGAGACGATAAAGCGATGGGACTCCGCCTCAAGCTGAACGGGAATTTGCTCGAAATGGAGCGAACGTTAAACGCTCGAGTCGATGCATATTTAGAGATATCGCTTTTGTACTGATCGACTAGCTGAATTTGAAGCTCACGCGTTCTCACGAGCGAATAACCCGAATCGATATAGTTCTGTACGACCTCCGGCATGCCGCGCAAACGATATAAGCTCTAAAGTTTTTGAGCATCGCCTCATGAATATAGTTTTCGACGGGACGCCTCTCGACAAGGCAGTTGCGGATGTCTGCAAGCACATTCTCGCTGATGCTGTTTGCCCAACAAAACTCTTCAAAATCCATTGGCCGCATAACAATGTGCTCGACATACCCCACCGGGAAAGAAGAGATCCCCTTAAACTCAGTCCCAAGCATAGACCCCGAGAAGACATAGCTAAAGCGCCCGTCCTCGACCAACGCCTTCATGAGCGTGACGATCTGCGGATACTCCTGTATTTCATCGACAAAGATAAGCGTATCTCCCTCAACAAGCGGTGCGTCCGCAAGAAGGGCCACGCGGTTGATAAAGTCAACGGCGTTCTTAGCGCCAATAAGCACATCTCTTGCCTCGGCATCGAGCAGCAAATTGGCCTCAAAATACGATGCGTAGTTGTCTTTACCAAACGCGCGAATCGCATAGCTCTTGCCAATTTGACGCGCACCGGTAACAAGCAATGCCTTATGAGAGTTATTTTTCCAGTTCAAAAGCCTGTCAGTGACCTTACGGCGTAGCATAAACCCCTCAATGACAAAAATTGGCAAATAGATTTACCCCAAATCATACAAAAATTAGCAAATAGATTTGCCCCTAATCATACAAAAATTGGCAGATAGCAAAGACTCGCTTAGGTCTCAAAACCACCGAACCGGCGCGGTGCCACGCGAAAAGGCCGGGGACGCCGTTATTTGCGTCTCCAGCCCCCTGATTACACCTCTGGGTCCCACGATGGGATGTTGTTGATGCTACTAGTACGGCTTACCTTGTCTCGCCGGATTCGGTGCGTAAGCGGTAGCCGTGGACCAAGTCGCTGATGGCCGGCCAGGGAATCTGGCGATCGACCCAAAATTGAAGCTGGACTAGATAGCGCTCGGTGGCGCGGGTGAGGGCGGCAAACTGCTTGTGAGTCTCTACCTGGGCGTAGAGGTCGCGGCTGCGGGCGAGGATGGCGCTCGTGTCGTCCATCTTGCCGGTGACGTCGAAGGCGCCCGAGAACCAGTCGCACAGGCGCGCAGCGCTGTTGTTGAGGGTGGCCAAGTCGGCGGTGTCGCCGTTGGCGTTCTCGGTTGTTTGGGCGCGCAGGAGCGAAAGGACGTCGGCGGCGTTCATGCAGTAGCCGACGGTAAAGTTCCATACTGCGAATTCGCGGCCGGTGTCGAGCTTGCGGCGGCGCATATAGTCGATATCGCGCGGCTCCTCGAGCATCATTTGGTCGGCAAGGGCTTCAAGCGAAGTGGTGTACTCTGCAAGATCGAGTGCAAGCAGGGTGTCGATATCCATCATGTTTAGGCCTCCGCTTCGATCTCGACGATTTCGTTTTTGATGCACATGCCCTGGTTGTTCCAGACCTTGCGGCAAGCGGCGGCAAAGCGCTCGCGGTCGGCCTCGCAGATGCGGGCAAACATGTTGCAGGTGCCAAAGGGCTCGCAAATATCAAAGAAGATGCAGATCGAAGACCAACCGCCGTACCAGCTCACAGCACCCGCCGGCTCGTTAAAGACGGGGTTCTCGATGTACTCGTAGTTGGCGATGGGACCGATACGGGATAGGTCACCTCGGTATCGCAAATCTTGGCCGAGAAGATGCGCGACTCGACCGGACAGGACGATTCGAACAGCCTGCACGTCTCGGGCGCTTTGTCCCAGAGCATGTCGGCGAGAAACGTCTCGTCATTCAGAGTGATCTTGAGCATTTTTGTCATCGTAAGGACCTCCTCAATCCGTCGCTCAAGGGGCTCGCTGGCGGATAAAGGAGAAGACAGCTACGGGGTCGCCGAACCCAAACTTCACGGCAGATGCCTGTCGCCCCAGCCGTGCTGTACTCGGCTAAAGTATCACGCCTTGGGGGCAGAAGCAATATCCCTGTTTTGAATTTTTGGACACTTTGCCGCAATGCAGCTCGCTCACAGTCGCTTGCCGCAAAGTGAAGCGCGATTGGCTATCCCTTTTGTTGGATGAAAAGCCCCGTGTTATTGCAGGGGTGCATACTTGTCTTGCAAGTGCATAGAATCTCGTATAGTGCGAGTAAATAATTGCAGTGTCCGTTATGTGTTTAGCAAAGATATAGTTTGCATAATCCAGCCTAATCTCTGCTCTAATTAAATAAAGTCGCACGTAGATGACGTAAACATGCGTGAGCTGGGATTCCTTACGCTGAGCGGGTAAAAACGACCGTTCACCGTTCAACTGTTTTCAAAATGAATAAAATGAGCGATAAAGAGAATATAACCTTAATAAACTCGCGTATCGCACGGACGCGGGTTATTAATGGGTTGTAGGCCTTTTACAGAAAGGATTCCAGCAATGTCTAAGCCTCTTGGCAAGCCCGATCGTATTGTCGTCGCCCTCGGCGGCAACGCCCTCGGCAACAACCCCGTCGAGCAGATCGAGGCCGTGAGCAACACCGCCCACGCTCTCCTCGGCCTCATCGAGCAGGGCAACGAGATCATCATCACCCACGGCAACGGCCCGCAGGTCGGCATGATCCAGAACGCCTTCGCCGCCGCCCACGACGCCATCGGCACCCCCGAGATGCCGCTGCCCGAGTGCGGCGCCATGTCCCAGGGCTACATCGGCTACCACCTGCAGCAGGGCATCGGCCGCGAGATGCACAAGCGCTACAAGCGCTGGCACGCCGCCACCGTCGTCACCCAGATCGAGTGCGACCCGGACGACCCCGCGTTCAAGAACCCGACCAAGCCGATCGGTCCCTTCTACACCGAGGAGCAGGCCAAGGAGTTCATGGCCGAGGATCCTTCCAAGGTCTTCGTCGAGGATTCCGGCCGCGGCTGGCGTCGCGTCGTCGCCTCCCCCGACCCCAAGAAGATCGTCGAGGCCGACTCCATCCTCAACCTGCTCGACAACGAGTTCATCGTCATCGCCTGCGGTGGCGGCGGCATCCCCGTCGTCCGCGACTACGAGAACAAGGGCTGCTACAAGGCGTCCCCGCCGTCATCGACAAGGACCTGGGCGGCGAGCTGCTGGCCGAGGACTGCGACGCCGACGTCCTGTTCCTGCTGACCGCCGTCGAGCATGTCGCCATCAACTTCGGCAAGCCCAACCAGGAGGAGCTCGAGGACCTCACCGCCGACGAGGCCGAGCGCCTGGCCGACGAGGGCCAGTTCGGCAAGGGTTCCATGGAGCCCAAGGTCCGCGCCGCCATCAAGTTCGCCCGTTCCCGCAAGGGCCGCACCTGCATCATCGGTGCCCTGGACAAGGCCGCCGAGACCATGGCCGGCCTCTCCGGTACCCGCATCCACGAGTAGTCCCTACTCCGTTGCCTCTCTCGTGGGCGCTAGGCAAGGCGCCCACAAACTAGCCTCTCTTCATGAGCCCCGCAGTCCGCTCCGGCTGCGGGGCTTTTGCTGTTGAGGGGTGAGCAAATGGGTGCGGGCAAGATTCAATTTGATTAAACACTCAGATCATGAGATGCCTGGAACCAAACGATGACTCCCAGAATCCTAATTCGGCGTTTGTCCAGCACAATATCCGGTTCCGATGTGCGATATGAGTGGGATGAGAGCATCACGGTGTTTGTGCCGGTGCTATAACGCCGTATGACGATTCTCGAATTATCGGCCAAAGCGAGGACGGAGCATCCGTTCCAGGGTTTCAGACTGGGATCCACGAGGAGATGAGATCCAATCGGATAGCATTTGGACATGGCGGACGTGTCCATTTGAACAAAGAAGCACCCGCGATGTTTCTTGAATACGGATGAGGGAAGCGCGGTTGTTCCGGTTTGTTTAAGTCCCGTTCTGCCTCCATTCATCTGGATTTTAAATACATCGCAAAGGGAATCAGTAATAACTTCTCTGGATTCCCCCTTCCGCTCCTCGTGGTCGAGCCTTGCGGCTAGCCCTGCGGTTTCAGATGTGAGGTCATCGAGCTGCAGGTTAAATTTCGATACTATCTTGAGCAACGTTGAGCGGCGGATTGCATAGCGGTCCTTTTCCCAGCGGCATACCGTTTCTTTGGAGACGCCGATGAGTGCTGCGAACTCCTCCTGCGTTAGCTGGTCGCGCTTGCGAAGCGCCTTTATGTTTTGACCCGTTCCCATGTTATGAAGCGCGGACGAGGGGAAGGCAGAGGCAGTTGGGACCGCCAAAGCCGTTTGTCAGCTCGAAGATAGAGATGGGGACAAGTTCAATACCTGCCTGCTCCAGCGCTTTGTTGGTTTCGGCGTTTTCTTCGTAAACGCAGACCTTGCCGGGCTCCAAACAAAGGGTGCTTGTGGCATTGTTGGACCTTTCGACCTCTGCCGCTCCGGGATTTGAGCCACCGCAAGGGATAAATTGCAGCGAATTTGAGCCCAGGGCCAATCTCAACGCTTCTTTCAGTCCGCCTTCGACATGGCTCGCCCGGGTTGTCCTTTCCGATCTGCCCCGTGTGATGCGGTAGACCCGCGCTTGGTCGAGAAGTTCACGGGCAACGAGGAATGTCTCGTAGCCAACGCGAGTGAAATATGTGTCGAGATGAATGCAGAGGTCATCGTAGGGGACCTGAATGGCCCATACGGACTCAATAGTCGAGTTCTCATCAGAGCAAGTTATTTGCCAGGGTGTCTATCGCCGCCGGTTCGGTTCGCTGGGAGATTCCAACGGCTACGTTTTCGCTGTTGAGGTTGTGCAGGTCGCCGCCTTCAATGTGGAAAGTCGATTCATGCTTGAAGAACTGGGGAGTCTCGCAGAAATCCGGATGATACGTAAAAATCGTTTTATAGGCGATAACCTCACGGTTGCGCTCTGGCCAGTACATATGGTTGAGCGTGACGCCTTCGCCGATGACGCTCGCCGGATCGCGAGTGAACCACATGGTGTTAAGGGGGCTTACGAGAAGGTCGTCGGGCGAGTATGCATCTCCCGTCAGTTTTGCGAGGCTGAATACCTCCTTATCCGTATCGAAGACCTGGGAGTAGCGGATGCCATTGACCGCTGCTTGAGCCAGGGCACGGGAGCCTTCGATGCACTCAAGATACTCGCGAATGGCAGATTCGAGCTCAATGCCCCGCGCGCCGCATTCTGAAATGTAGCTATCGATAAAAGAGTGGCGCGCCTGCTCTGTCGCATCAAGGGCTTCGGTAAGAAGGTTTTCGAGATAGAGAATCTCTACTCCTTCGTGCTCGAGCATCGCCGAGTAAGCATGATGCTCCCTAAGAGCCTTTTCAAGATCAAATGAGTTGCTAGAAGGGCGCAGCGTAAAGACTCGATTGAACTGCCCGTCGGGGTAGTTGCGCGTTTCGGGGCCGGGACAGTGCAGGAGGACCCTTTTTAGCTTTCCTATTTCGTTTTGAACATGCAATGCGGACATGTGACCTCGCTTTGGCGATGAGTATTTATTGCTTCCATAGTGGCACATTACGAGATTGTTTCAATTTACATCATATCTGTCACAGGTGAATGGCACGAACAGAGCTGCTAATTGATGTTAAACATCAATTAGCAGAGTAAATTGACGAATTACATCAATCTAAAGGCCGTTTACGGGCCGATGGCTTTCGCTGGCGGGCGATGGGGCGGAAGGGTGTTTTGCGCGATGACACAATGGCTTTGCCGGCAACGAAAAACCCCTGAATTAAGGAGGAGAGATGGCAGAGACAGAAAAGAAGCGTGCCTTTCGAGTTCCGCACGTATACACCATCATTCTCGTCTTGATGGCCGTATTTGCCGTTCTGACCTGGGTCGTGCCTTCGGGTTCGTTTGAACGCCAGGAGGTTAACGGCCGCGAGGTAACAGTTTCGGGCACCTATGCGCCTGTCGATAAGGTCTATACGGACGAGGACGGCAACGAGGTCGATCTTCGCCAAGGTGTCTTCGAAGTGCTTGAGGCTCCTGCGATCGGCATCCAGCAAGCGGTCGAGGTCGTTGCGTTCATTTTGATCGTGGGAGGTTCCTTCCAGGTCATCACGGCGACCGGAGCCATCACGAGCGGTGTTGCTCGAGTGGTGAAGAAGTTCAAGAGCAAGGACGTCCTCATCATCCGATTCTGATGGTGCTCTTTGCCTTGGGTGGCAGCACCTTTGGTATGGCAGAGGAAACACTTCCGTTCTTTGCGATTCTTATGCCGATCATGATGGCCATGGGCTTCGACTCAATTACAGCGTTCATGACGGTGTTTGTGGGTGCCCGTATCGGATACATCGCATCTACCGTAAACCCGTTCAACGTCCTGATTTCCCAGGGCATCCTCGGTATCCAGGGCAACCCCCAGCTTTGGTTGCGTACTATCGCCCTTGTCGTGCTCACGGCAGTTGCCATCGCATGGGTTGTGATGTATGCCCTCAAGGTTAAGAAGAATCCCGAGGCATCCCCAGCTTTCCACGATGATATCGAGAAGCGCAAAGAGTTTGGCGCGGACGAGAATCTCCTCGATAGCGAGTTCACCGCTAGGCAAAAAGCCGTCATGGTTATTTTCGTGCTTGGACTTGGCGCTATCATTTGGGGTCTGGTAACCCAGGGCTGGTACATGAACGAGATCTCTGCGATTTTCTTGGCCATGGCTCTTCTTTCGGGTGTTGTTTCCGGGATGAATGAGAAGGAGATCGCTGGCGAGTTCGTTAAGGGAATTGCAGACTTCGCGTTCTCTGCCATCGTTGTTGGCCTCGCCCGCGGAATCCTCGTAATCGCCAATGACGGCCTCATCATCGATACGATTCTCAACACGCTCGCCACGGCTCTCTCTGGAGTTCCGGCAGTTATCTTTACGAGCATTCTCTACGTCGTGGATAACCTTCTGTCGATCCTCGTTCCGAGCTCCTCGGGCATCGCTGCTCTTACGATTCCCATTTTCGGTCCGCTTGTTGAGCTGATGGGCTTAAACCCCGAGGCTGCAGTTACCGGCCTTTCCATGGGCAGTGCTGCCATGTCTCTCATTTCGCCGACAAGCGCGATGCTCGTTGCCGGTCTTGGCGTCTGTAAGATTCCGCTTGGCCAGTGGTGGAAGGTCGCTTGGAAATTCTTCCTGGTCGTAAGCGTTATCTGCATGGCATTCACTGCGGTTTCGGGTCTTATCCCCCTGCCGTAAATGCAAAACCCCACATACAAGTTGTGAGAAAGAAGGATAGAGATGAACAAAGGACTGAACGTTCATAGCGAGATTGGCGCCCTCAAGAAGGTGTGCGTCCATCGCCCCGGTATGGATCTTGTAAACATGAAGGCGGAGGATTTCGACCGCGTTTGGATTCACGACGCGTTCTATCTGGACTATGCCCAGAAAGAGCACAATCAGTTTACCGACCTTCTTCGCGGCGCTGGCGCCGAGGTCGTCTATATGGAAGAGCTGCTCGCTGAGACGTTTGACAAAGTCGAGGGCACTCGCGCAGAGTTCATGACGAAGTTCATGGGTGAGTCCGGCATCTCCAACGCGGCCCTTCGCCAGGCCGTTGTCGAGAAGCTTGATTCGATTAAGGACAACAAGGAGTTTGTCCTTGCTGCCATGGGCGGCCTCTACGTTCGCGACCTCGAGATCCCCAAGGTTGGCGGTTCTCTTGCCAGTATGGACGGCGAGGAGTTGAAGGCTGACGATATGGTGCTGTTCCCCATGCCGGCCTCGTATTTCTCCCGTGACCCTCTGGCTGTCGTGGGCAAGGGCGCTACCATGAACCGCATGTACTGGAATCAGCGCAATCGCGAGGTAATCTTCTACGAAACGGTGCTCCGCAACCATCCCGATTACGCCGGTAGCCCCATTTGGTATGACCACAACAGCGAGTGGCATATCGAGGGCGGCGATATCCTCAACATCAACGCCAAGACGCTCGCCATCGGTATTTCCGAGCGCACCCAGACTGCGGCCATCGATGAGCTCGCCAAGAATATGTTCTGGGGTTCTGATGAGGCCGAGATCGAGAACATCTATGCCATCAAGATCCCGCACGGCTACGCTACATGCACCTCGACACCGTCTGCACGCAGGTCGATCGCGATAAGTTCACGGTCTATCCTGGCATCTACCAGACGCTTCGTGCCTACCGCCTGACCAAGGGCGATTCGGAGGGGGAGGTGCATATCGAGGAGCTCGAGGGCACCCTGCAGCATATTCTCGAGCTTGCGACGGTATGGACCACATCACCATGATTGAGTGCGGTGGTGGCGATCCGATCGAGGCTTCCCGTGAGCAGTGGAACGATGGTTCCAACACTCTTGCGGTCGCACCGGGCAAGGTCTGCGTGTATGAGCGCAACGTTGTCACCAACGATGCTCTTTACAAGGCCGGCGTCGAGCTGCTCGTCGCCCCCTCCGAGGAGCTTTCTCGCGGTCGCGGCGGCCCGCGCTGCATGACCATGCCGTTCTGGCGTGAGGAAATCTAGTCAGCGTTAGCGTATCTGGGCGGCGCGTGTGCGTCTGCGCCGCCCATCCCTCCTTGTGTGTTCCAACAATCGAAAGGATTCAAATTATGGCTCTTAATCTTTCTGGTCGAAGCGTTCTTACCCTGCTTGACTTTACGTCCGAGGAAATCGAGTACATGCTCGACCTCTCAAAGAACTTCAAGGATATGAAGCGCGCCGGTTATCCGCACCGCTTTCTCGAGGGCAAGAACATTGTCCTGCTGTTTGAGAAGACCTCAACGCGCACGCGCTGTGCCTTCGAGGTCGGCGGTATGGACCTGGGTATGGGTGTGACCTACCTCGACCCCGGCTCGTCGCAGATGGGCAAGAAAGAGTCCATCGAGGATACCGCCCGCGTGCTCGGTCGCATGTATGACGGTATTGAGTATCGCGGCTCCGACCAGTCGATCGTCGAGGAGCTTGCCGCCAAGCTGGCGTTCCCGTCTGGAACGGTCTGACCAACGAGTACCATCCACCCAGGCCCTTGCCGACATTCTTACCATGCGTGAGGAGTTTGGCGACACGCGCGGCATGAAGCTCACCTATATGGGCAAGGAGCAGGCAACGTCAGCGACTCCCTGATGGTTATCTGCGCCAAGCTCGGCATTAACTTCTGCTCCTGCGGACCCAAGGGCGATGTCGAGGGCGCCACGCACTTCGATCCCGAGCTTCTTGAGCGCTGCCAGGAGATCGCCGCTCAGAATGGCTGCACGATCCAGCTCACTGAGGATATCGACGAGGGCGTCAAGGATGCAGACGTGATCTATACGGACGTTTGGGTCGGTATGGGCCAGGCTGAGGAGCTGTGGAAGAGCCGAATCGATCTTCTCTCTCCCTATCGAGTAACGCCCGAGGTCATGGCCAAGGCAAACCCCGGCGCCATCTTTATGCACTGCCTGCCGAGCTTCCACGATACGCAGACCACCATCGGCGCGAGATTGCCGAGAAGTTCGGCGTGACCGAGATGGAGGTTTCCGACGAGGTCTTTGAGAGCGCGCAGTCTCGTGTGTTCCAGGAGGCCGAGAACCGCATGCATACCATTAAGGCCATGATGTACGCGACGCTTCGCTAGTAGCTGGGAAGTGAACGAATACTATGAGTAAACCGTACGGTAAGCCCGACCGCATCGTCGTCGCCCTCGGCGGCAACGCCCTCGGCAACAACCCCGTCGAGCAGATCCAGGCCGTGAGCAACACCGCCCACGCTCTCCTCGGCTCATCGAGCAGGCAACGAGATCATCATCACCCACGGCAACGGCCCGCAGGTCGGCATGATCCAGAACGCCTTCGCCGCCGCCCACGACGCCATCGGCACCCCCGAGATGCCGCTGCCCGAGTGCGGCGCCATGTCCCAGGGCTACATCGGCTACCACCTGCAGCAGGGCATCGGCCGCGAGATGCACAAGCGCTACAAGCGCTGGCACGCCGCCACCGTCGTCACCCAGATCGAGTGCGACCCGGACGACCCCGCGTTCAAGAACCCGACCAAGCCGATCGGTCCCTTCTACACCGAGGAGCAGGCCAAGGAGTTCATGGCCGAGGATCCTTCCAAGGTCTTCGTCGAGGATTCCGGCCGCGGCTGGCGTCGCGTCGTCGCCTCCCCCGACCCCAAGAAGATCGTCGAGGCCGACTCCATCCTCAACCTGCTCGACAACGAGTTCATCGTCATCGCCTGCGGTGGCGGCGGCATCCCCGTCGTCCGCGACTACGAGAACAAGGGCTGCTACAAGGCGTCCCCGCCGTCATCGACAAGGACCTGGGCGGCGAGCTGCTGGCCGAGGACTGCGACGCCGACGTCCTGTTCCTGCTGACCGCCGTCGAGCATGTCGCCATCAACTTCGGCAAGCCCAACCAGGAGGAGCTCGAGGACCTCACCGCCGACGAGGCCGAGCGCCTGGCCGACGAGGGCCAGTTCGGCAAGGGTTCCATGGAGCCCAAGGTCCGCGCCGCCATCAAGTTCGCCCGTTCCCGCAAGGGCCGCACCTGCATCATCGGTGCCCTGGACAAGGCCGCCGAGACCATGGCCGGCCTCTCCGGTACCCGCATCCACGAGTAGTCCCTGCTCCGTCGCCTCTCCCGTGGGCGCCAGGCAAAGCGCCCACAAACTAGCCTCTCTTCACGAGCCCCGCAGTCCGCTCCGACTGCGGGGCTTTTGCTATCGGTAGTCATTGGGGACAGACTTAAATGAGTAGCACCAATCAACTGCGGAAAGTGCATCTCACAATGAGCGTCCAAAATGGGGCACAGTTTCCCCGGGCCCTCAACCGGAAAATACATCCCGGAATTTGCCCGAAAAATGGCCCCCAGTTTCCCAAACAGGCCGCTAACGGAAAGCGCATCCCGCTATCGAACTTCAAAGCGGGGTGCACTTTCCGTGCCAGCAGTTCCGGGCATCCAGAGACCACTCATTTAAGTCTGTCCCCAATGACTAGTAGTAGGCCCACATGGCTTCGACTTCGTTGAGGACCTCTACGACGCCCCAGCGTCGGGCGCTGCGGCTGGCCGAGTTGGGATCGAAGACTTCAATCTGGTCGGCGTCGTCAATACCGTAAAGCACAATGTAGTGGCCCACGTTGGTAAAGGTGCCCGGCCGAACGGCGGCGATGACGGGCGCTCCCGAACGCAGCGCCTGAGTCATCGAGTCGCGATCGTTATGAAGCTCCGTTCCGTTAAGTCCCAACTGCCACGCACCGCTCGTCATAAACGACCATTCGGTTGCACCGGTGGGGGCGTAATTGCCTGCCTCGGAAAGCGCGCACATATCGACGGGAGTCATATCGGTGCGTCCCGTCTTAAAGATATAGACCATGGTGAGGCACGTAGGCCCGCAAGCATTTTGGCGGATGGTACCGCCGGCGTAAGGCAGCTCCGACCATGCAGGGTCGATCTGATAGATATGGGGCATCGTGCCGGCTTGCCATTGCGAGCGCGGGGTCGAAAAGGCGAAAGAATAACCGGGCGCGACGGGGGCCTTGAGCAGCTTGTCCTCGGCGGTGGGCTCGAGACCGGCCGAGCCGTGGGACATACAGGAGCTCATAAGCACAAAGACCAGACAGATGAGGATAGAGCACAGTGCGAGGCAAAGTCGACGAGCCGGCAGGGCGGGGGCATTCACGTACGATGTCGAGCGGTAGGGCTTGCCGTCGCGTCCGCCTTGGGGATGCGAAAGAAGCGGTTGATATAGATGCCGGGCTGACGTGCGCCGTTGCGGCGCAGTTGCGGAACCTCGGCTTGGCGCTGTCGAGTGCGCGCGCCCAAGCGGCTATCTTGCCGTGCGCTTGTGCCCGTGCTCGGACGGCCACTCTGCCGTGTTCTGCTTGTCTGCTGCCGAGACGAAGGCCTGGGTTGCTCTTGAGGGCGTTGCGGATTGCTGCTCGTGGCACTTCTGGACGTCGGCATGGTACGGCCAGCAAGGCGAACACTTTGTCGCCGTTGATCACCGTCGTTGTATCCGTATGCCATTCGTACCGCCTTGTCTCATGTATAACCTGTCTATCCTACAAAAAAGATGTTCAACAAATGGGTCTGCGCGTCAAAAGCTCGGTAAACGGTACGAAAGGCGCAAAACACAGGGCCTCAAAAACATCTCTCTATGCGTCCGATGAGCGTACGCCCGTCGGGCGGGCGGCAACAATGGACGGCAAACCGTGCCGTTCGTCCCAAAAACGGCGCCGCTCGTTTTGCAGTTCTGCCTTCGGTCGAGCCATGGGCGGCCATGCTGCGCCAAGGCCGTATTGTAAAGCCACGAGATAAAAGCGCGCGGTCAGACAGGCCGCGCAAGGGGTGACGCCAAGGGGCGTCAAAAAGGAAAGGAGGGGAACAATGGCGGACAAGAATGCAGAAGTTGCAGTCGAGGATAACGGCGGCATGAAGAAAACGCTTTCGCTCTGGAACTTCTTCACCATCGGTTTCGGTGCCATTATCGGTACCGGTTGGGTTCTGCAGGTCGGCGACTGGATGGTCGTGGGCGGCGGTCCCGTTCCCGCTATGATTGCATTCCTCTTGGGCGCAATCTTCCTCGTGCCCGTCGGAGCTGTTTTCGGTGAGCTCACGGCTGCTATCCCCATTTCGGGCGGCATCGTCGAGTATGTCGATCGTAGCTTTGGCCGTACGATGAGCTACATCACCGGTTGGCTTTTGGCCCTGGGCAACGGCATCCTGTGCCCGTGGGAGCCATCGCCATCTCGACCTCGTGTCCGAGATGTTCGGCAGCCTGCCCGGCCTTGAGTGGCTGCGCGCCGTCAAGCTCTACACCATCCTGGGTGCCGACGTTTACCTGTTCCCGACGCTGATCGCGCTCGGCTTTGCAGCCTACGTCATCTTCCTCAACTTCCGCGGTGCCAGCTCGGCCGCCAAGCTGCAGGCCTTCCTGACCAAGGCCCTGCTCTGCGGCATGCTGCTCGCCATGGGCGTCTCGCTGTTCACCGGCTCGCCGGACAACGCCATGCCCGTGTTCTCCCAGGTCACCGGTGCTGGTGGCGGCAAGCCCGCTACCGAGGGCACCAGCCTGTTCGCCGGTATCGTTTCGGTCCTGGTTCTGACCCCGTTCTTCTACGCCGGCTTCGACACCATTCCTCAGCAGGCTGAGGAAGCAGCCGAGGGCCTCAACTGGAACAAGTTCGGTAAGATCATCTCCTTGGCCCTGCTGGCCGCCGGCGGCTTCTACATGGTCTGCATCTACTCGTTCGGCACCATTCTCGACTGGCATGAGTTTGTTAAGAGCCCGGTTCCCGCGCTTGCCTGCCTCAAGGGTATCAACATGCTCCTGTACCTGGCCATGCTCGTCATCGCCACGCTTGGACCCATGGGTCCGATGAACTCCTTCTACGGCGCCACGAGCCGCATCATGCTCGCTATGGGCCGCAAGGGCCAGCTGCCCGAGAAGTTCGCCGAGGTCGATCCCAAGTCCGGTGCTCCCAAGCTCGCCTGCGTCGTTCTGGGCATCATCACCGTCGTCGGTCCGTTCCTGGGCAAGAACATGCTCATCCCTCTGACCAACGTGTCGGCTCTCGCTTCATCTTCTCCTGCGGCATGGTCGCCCTCGCTTGCCTGCGCATGCGCTTCACTGAGCCCGACCTGCCTCGTCCCTACGAGTGCCCGGCGGCAAGTTTGGCATCAGCCTCGCTATCGTTGCCTGCGGCACCATCATTGGCCTGCTCGTGATCCCGTTCTCTCCCGCCTCCCTCAACATGGTGGAGTGGAGCATCGTGATCGGCTGGCTGGCTGTTGGCCTGGCCTCATGGCCTTCACCAATTCCCGCAAAAAGTAACGCCGAGCCGGGGCGGATCGGGTGCGCGGAACCCTCTCTCCCGCGCACCGAACCCGGCAGCACTTGGGTAGCTTTGTGAGGCCTTAACCCAACATGGCCTCGCCCACTATATGGATCCATAAGGAGGAACCATGTCTACTAAGTACGCAATCGTTGGCGGCAAGCTCATCGACGGTACCGGTGCCGAGCCGGTCGAGAACTCCCTCGTTCTCGTCGACGACAACGGCAAGATCGAGTATGCCGGTGCTATGCAGGACCTTCCCGAGGGCGTTGAGGTTATCGACGCCGCCGGCAAGACCGTCCTTCCCGGCCTGATCGACACCCACCTGCACTTCTCGGGCAACCTGACCGACGATGACACCGATTGGGTTATGCAGCCGCTCCTCGAGAAGCAGGCCGTCGCCGTCAAGCAGGCCTACGACTGCCTCACCCACGGCCTCACCACCGTCTGCGAGATCGGCCGCTTTGGTATCCAGATCCGCGACTGCATCGACAAGGGCGTCTTTAAGGGTCCGCGCGTTCTGGCCACCGGACTCGGCTTCTGCCGTGTTGCCGGTCACGGTGACTCCCACCACTGCAGCCAGGAGCTCAACAAGGAATCGCATCCCTGGGGCGACCAGGTCGACGGTCCTTGGGATCTGCGCAAGGCCGTCCGTCGTCGCCTGCGCGAGAACCCCGATGCCATCAAGATCTGGCTACCGGTGGCGGCATCTGGCGTTGGGATTCCGGTCGCGACCAGCACTACTGCTCCGAGGAGATCCAGGCCGTGGTCGAAGAGGCAAAGATGGTCGGTATCCCCGTGTGGAGCCACTGCTACAACAACCACGCCGCTGCCTACGATTCTGTCCGCTTTGGCTGCGAGCAGCTGATTCACGGCTTTGATATCGATGAGCGCACCATGGACCTCATGGCCGAGCAGGGCACCTTCTTCACCCCGACGATCGCCTTCCTGCCCACCTGGTATGCCACCTATCCGCCCGTCTACGTCCCCGAGCTGCACGACAAGTACGAGGCACCCTGGTCGAGAAGGAGCTGCAGCGCAACTACGACTGCCTGCGCGAGGCCAAGAAGCGCGGTGTCGTCATGACGATCGGCTCCGACTCCTTCTCCTTCGTCACCCCGTACGGCACCTGCTCCATCGAGGAGATGTACGAGTTCGTCGACAAGATCGGCTTCACCCCGGTCGAGACCATCACCTGCGCTACCCTCAACGGTGCCAAGATGTGCCACATCGAGGACGAGACCGGTTCTATCGAGGCCGGCAAGTGCGCCGACCTGCTGGTCGTCAACGGTGACGTCGCCGCCGACATCCACGTGCTCAACACCGACAACATGGACGTCATCATGAAGGACGGCTGGATCGTCGAGGCTGGCACCTTTGGCGAGGCCAACAAATACAGCGCCTAAGATACCGTTTGTCGATGGCTGGATGTAAAACACAGTTTTTGATTGCATAATGCAATGGAGAGGGTCGCTTGCGGCCCTCTTTGTTGCTATGGGTGCTATGGACAAGAGGGGATGACGGTGGATTTAAACAGGCTGATTCTGGGCAAGAGCTACAACTCTACCAAGGTCTTTCGTACGGCCCAGCACGTGGTTCAGGCCATCCTGCTCGGTATTGTCGTTCCGGCGCTTATCCTGCTGCTTATCTGGGATTTAACCGATAATCCCAATCCCGTTCCGGGCGTTGTCGTTATTGCCGGCCTGGTCATGCTGTGCTTCTTCTTCTCATATGTCTTTGTGGTCCCCGACGACCTCACATCGAGTGCAACCGACCGTACGCTCGCTATCGCATCAAAAATATTCGCCTACACGTCGCGCGGCCTTACACCCGAAGCAGCCCTGGGCGCCTCTAAAATCATCCTGTCCGAGACCATCGCCTCTGCCATCTGCTTTACCGACGGCAAGCAGGTGCTGGCAAGCTGGGGCGAGGACTCGGCAAAGTGCCCTGCCGGCACCCCGGTGGTGCTCAAGACCACGCTCAACGTGATTGAGACGGGCGAGCAGAGCGTGTTTTCGCGTGACGCCTCCAATGAGACGGGCGGCTATTTTCCCCGCCTGCGTGCCGGCATTGTCGCGCCGCTGACCGTGCGCGGGCATTGCGTGGGCACACTCGAGCTGTATTACCCCCGCCTGAGCAGCATCGATATGCGCCAGACGGCCCTTGCCTCGGGTTTTGCCGACCTCATTTCCACGCAGCTCGCCAGCTTTGAGCTCGAGCGCCAGGACGAGCTCACGGCCCGCGTTGAGCTTCGCGCCCTGCAGTCGCAGGTCGATCCGCATTTTCTATTCAATACCATTAGCACGATCGTGTCGCTCGTTCGAACCGAGCCCGACAAGGCACGATCGCTGCTGATCGACTTTTCCAACTACTATCGTCAGACGCTTTCTGATTCCGATACGCTCACCACGCTCGAGCACGAGGTGGAACAGGGCACTCGTTATATCAATCTTATGCAGGCCCGGTATGGCGACGGCCGTCTGCGCGTTTCGGTCGACATCGACTTTGAGGTGCGCGACAGCCTGGTACCGCCGTTTATCTTGCAGCCGCTGCTCGAAAATTGCATCAAGCATGCGCAGCGCGAGATTGAGCCGCTTTCTATTCGTGTTAGGGCTTTTGAGACCGATGACGGCTTGGAGATTATCGTCGAAGATGACGGCATCGGTATGAGCGAAGAAGTCTGCGCGCATCTGTTTGAGCAGCATCGCCGAGAGGAGCCCGAGAGCATTACCGCCGACGGCTCCGTCAAGCGAGGTTGCGGCCTGGCGCTCTTCAACGTGCTTCAGCGCATCCATTTCTTTTACGGAGAAGATTCTGGCATGCGCGTGAAGTCCCAGGAGGGCGTGGGAACACAGGTCATCGTAGAGTTGAACGGCGAGCCGCATGAGCCGGCGCCGCTAACGGTGTAGCACGCGGTTGGATTGAGAGAAAAAGAGGGGAAGCACATATGTCCGAAGGCTGGAACATCCTGGTGGTTGATGACGAGCCTCCCATTAGGCTGAGCTACGCTATCTGTTGGAAAAGGATACGCGTGTAGGTCAGATTGCCGAGGCGGGCAATGTCACCGAAGCCGTGGAGTCGATTCTGTCGAACAAGCCCGACGTGCTGTTTTTGGACATTACCATGCCCGGTCGCTCGGGAATTGAGCTTGCCGAGACGCTGCAGAACCTAAAGACGCCGCCGATCGTGGTGTTTGTGACGGCATTTGCCGAGTATGCGGCCGATGCCTATAACCTTGATGCTGTCGATTACATCGTCAAACCGGTCGAGGATGCTCGCCTGTCAAAGGCACTCGACAAGATCGAGACTGCCCTGGGCGCTCGCCGTGTCGTCCATGCTCCGCGCCAGCCTTTGCGCCTGACGGTGGATCGTGGGGGCAAAAGGGTGTTCATTCCCGTGGCGGATGTCTGCTACTTTGAGGCGCGCGCCGATTTTTGCAACGCTGTCTGCGCCGAGGGAACATACCTGATCAATGAGTCGATTTCCTCGCTCGAGCGGCGCCTGGCCTCCGAGGGCTTTATCCGTGTCCACCGCAGTTATCTGGTCAATTTGGAAGACGTGCACAATGTCGAGATCGGTTCCACGGGTCTTATGGAGCTCAGGCTCGATCGCGTAACCTCGACGGTGCCCGTGTCCCGTCGTCGCGCTGCCGAGGTCAAGGCACACTTGGGGCTTGCGTAGGCAGTCTGCATGCCATCGTTTGCCGCCGCAGGTTTGGCATGGGCGCGCGGTGGGCATAATGGGTGACATCGAATGAAATCGAAAGGATCATTATGCCCGCGCTCATTACGCATCATCTGTTTGGCGAGGAAAGCATCGACCGTCTTCCGCAGGGCGTTATCACGTCCGACGAGGAGCGCATCGCCTTTATCCTGGGCAACCAGGGCCCCGACCCGTTTTTCTTCCACATACTCACGCCGCGCATTTCCGACTGCACGCTGCTGGCGCAGGTCATGCACCGCTCGCGCATGTCGCGCCAGTTCTCGTGCCTGCGCGACGGCGTGTCGCACCTGCTGCCGCGCGACGCCAACTTGGGTCGCGCCTTTGCGCTGGGCCTGCTGTCTCATTACGTGCTCGACCGCAACGCCCATCCCTTTGTCTATGAGCAACAGTTTGGCATCGTGGAGTCCGATTCAGAGCTTGAGGATTCGAGCAGTCAGGTCCATGCCGTTATCGAGAGCGACCTGGATGTACTGATGCTGCAGCTTAAACGCGATGGCGCTACGGTCGACGATTATCCGCCGGCGGGCGAGATCGTCACCACCGATCGCATCAATCGCGTTGCCGGCGTGCTGATGAGCTATGTTGCCGGACGCGTGTACGGCATTGACATTCCGGCGGGGGAGTACGGTGCTGCTGTTGCCAATATGCAGCGACTTTACCGCGCGATTGAGCCGGCCGGCTCGGTAAAGACGCGCGCGATTGCCCTGGTTGAGGGCTTGGTGCATGACTACTCGCTGCTCGACGGCCTTGCTCATCGCGTGACGACGGAGCTGCCCGAGCGCACCGGTAACCTGGGCCACCTGACATGGAAGAACCCCTTTACCGATGAGGTCTCGACCGAGAGCTTCCCCGAGGTCTTTGAGCGCGCGCTGACCGATTACGAGCTCACCGTTGCCCGCTTTATCGAGACCGGTGACATGGATGCCGTGACCGGCCATATCAACTATAGCGGCCGCGTACTCGACGCCGACGAGGAGTTCGACCGCGAGGAGTAGGACCGTGCGTGCCCCTTTGCCGAATCCTTACCAGCGCTTCTGTGCAATTGGGGTACGATGAACTAACTGCATATCGGGCGAATACGAAGGGGCCCTGTCCATGAAATACACCAAGCTCGAGCGTAACTGGGTTATGTACGATGTGGGCAATTCGGCCTCGTGTTGCTCAATACCTCGGTGGTGCCCATCTACTTTAACGCCATCAATACTGGTGCTTCCTCGGCAGACCTGGTGGTCGCTTGGGGCAACGCTCAGACGGTCGCCTCGCTGGTCATTGCCATGCTCATGCCCATTCTGGGCGCGCTTGCCGATTACGCCGGCACAAGATCAAGTTCTTCTTGGGCTTCTTCCTCACGGGCCTGGTTCTTTGCCTGGCGCAGGCTATCCCAATGTCCGCCATGGCATTTTTGACCGTGTACGTGCTGTGCACCATCGGCCTTAACTCTTCTATGACGTTCTACGACGCCATGCTGCCCGACATTACCACCGACGAGCGCATGGACGCCGTGTCCAGTTCGGGCTATGCCTGGGGCTACATCGGTTCCACCGTGCCGTTCATCATCTGCCTGGCGCTCATCATGGGTGGCCCCGCTCTTGGCGTCCCCACCATGCTGGCAACGCGTCTGTCGTTTATCATCACTGGTGCCTGGTGGCTCATCTTTACCCTGCCGCTCATTCGCACCTATAAGCAAAAGTACGGTCGCGAGCGCGGTCCCGAGGACACCATCGGCCACATCGTGGGCGGTGTGTTCTCCGAGGTCGGACACACCATGCGCGAGATCGCCCACAACAAGACTGTGCTGGTCTACATGATCGCGTTCTTCTTCTATATCGATGGCGTCCACACGGTCATTTCCATGGCTACCAGCTACGGCTCGGCTTTGGGCATCGACTCGACCCAGCTGGTGCTGGCGCTGCTCGTTACGCAGTTTGTGGCCTTTCCGTCTGCCATCATCTACGGCAAGCTCGCCGGACGCGTGGGCACGCTCAACATGATCCTGGTGGCCGTCGCCGCTACATGGGCATTGTGCTGTTCGCCGCATTCTTCCTAAAGACCGCCTTCGAATTCTGGGTGCTTGCCATTATGGTCGGCCTGTTCCAGGGCGGCGTGCAAGCGCTCAGCCGTAGCTACTTTGGCCGCATTATCCCCAAGGAAAAGTCCAACGAGTACTACGGCTTCTTTGACATCTTTGGTCGTTATGCAAGCGTCATGGGTACCTTCCTGGTGTCGGTCGTCACCTCGCTGACCGGCAACCCGTCGCTGGGCGTCCTTTCCATTGGCGTGCTGCTGATCGTTGGCTTTATGCTGCTGGTTCGCCTGTCCCGCATGACTCAGGCGGCAGAGCAGACCGCATAGGAGCGAGCGGCTATTGGACCTGTCCGCGGTACTCTTTTGGGGTTATCCGCAATAAACATTGCGACTTGCGAGCAATGATTTGCCCAAGTGGGTATGATGGAACCAGCTAGGTCGCGGGGCGTCGCCTGTGTTTGGCGGCGCCCCGTTTTTGTGTTGCAGGGAGGGAAGGCATGGACGCCACGGTTGTGATTCCAACATATTGGGCAGACGACGAGGCCCATGCAAACGCTCCCGGCGTCTATGACCACTCGACGAAGCTCAACGCCACCAATCCCGAGCTCGACCGCTGCCTGGCCTCGCTCGAGCAGGTGCGCGACATTCCGAGGATTATCCTTTTGGTGGTCTGCCCCATCTCGGTCACGGCTGATGTGTCGAAGCGCGTCCACGAAATCGTCGACGCGCACCCTACGCTCAAGGTCACCGTGGTTACCAACACCCAGGCATCGCGTATCGCCGACCGTGTGGCGCAGATTGCTCCCAAGGGCTCGGGCGAGTGCGTGAGTCTGCGCGGATACGGCGCCATTCGCAATATGGGGCTTGCCTGCGCTGCGGTGCTCGGCCACGATGCCGTTGTCTTTTTGGATGACGACGAGACCGTTATCGATGCCGACTTTATGAAGCGCGCGACCTATGCACTGGGCCAGCAGACGCGTCAAGGCCTGCCGATTTTGGTTAAGAGCGGTTACTTTTACGATCGAGACGGATCGCCGTTGGCGCCCACAGACAAGGTGGGCATTTGCCATCGTTGGTGGACCAAACGCATCGAGTTTAATCGCTGGATGAAAAAGGCGCTCTCGCACCCGTATTTCGCGTTCAAACTACGTGTGCGGCGGCCTTGTGGCGCTTCATGCCCGCGCCTTTACCCGTGTGGCGTTTGACCCGTTTATCACCCGAGGCGAGGACCTAGATTACCTCTTTAATATGCGCATGTTTGGCTACGACGTGTGGTTTGACAACGAGTGGGTCGTTCGTCACCTGCCGCCCGAGTCCGAGAAGCGCTCGCCGCGCTTTATGCAGGATGTGTACCGTTGGTACTACGAGCGTGCCAAGCTGACATTTGCCGCGCACCAGCAGGAGCTCGTTCCCGTCACGGCCGCGTCGCTCATGCCCTATCCGGGCCCGTGGATTTCGCGCGAGCTCGACGACCGCGTGCGCAAGACCGCCATGGTTCGCAGCATGTTTACCCGCGAGCACGAGGGGTACCTGCGCATTTGGCGGCACGGTATTGACGAGGCCAAGACCTACGCGCGTCAAAACGCCGCAAGCTACCTGCGTTTTCAGAGCTTCTGGCCCAAGATCATGGACGGGCTCTGGCGCGACGCACAACTGGCCAGCATCCTGGAGGGGACTGAATGATCGATCGCCGCGCCCAGCGCGATAACTCAATATCTATCTTTCGCGTGATCGCCGTTGTCTGCGCCATTTGCGTGCTGGTGTACTTTATTTTTGCCCTGGCGACTGGAATTGAGCCGATCGCGACCGTGGTCGCCTGCGCACTGCTGTGCATCTTTCTGTGCATTTTTATCTATTTGACGCTCAATCCCGATTCGGTGCGTTCGCAGTACACCGAAGAGACACTCTCGGTGGCCTCTGCCATGCTCGAGGACATCAAAGGCGGTCTGACGCAGGAGTCGGCGCGTCTGGTGTGCCAGCGCATTTTGCCCGAGACGCGTGCCATGACGGTTGCCATCACCGACGAGAGCAACGTGCTGGCCTGCGCGGGCGAGTTCGAGGAAAAGCTGCTGCCCGATTCGCCCATCCACACGCTTGCCACGCGCTACGTCATCGAGCACGGTATCGTCCAGTCGTTCAACCGTGTGGTGGACGTGGTGGGTTCGGATGGCTCGCACAACCATGTTCCTGCCGGTATCATCGCTCCTATTAAGGTGGGCGACCGCACCGTCGGCACGCTCAAGTTCTACTATAAGACCCCGCGTGCCGTCGACCGCACCCAGTACGCGCTCGCCTCGGGTTTTGCCGAGATCCTGTCCACACAGCTCGCCATCCACGAGCTCGAGGTGCAAAAGGAGCTCACGGCCCGTGCCGAGGTGCGTGCCCTGCAGGCGCAGATCAACCCGCATTTTCTGTTCAACACGCTCAACACCATCGCGTCGTTTACGCGTACCGACCCGCTGCGCGCCCGCGAGCTGCTGCGCGAGTTCTCCTCGTTCTATCGCGCCACGCTCGACAATTCGGGCTCGCTCATTCCCGTGTCGCGCGAGGTCGCACAGACCAAGCGCTACCTGACGTTTGAGAAGGCGCGCTTTGGCGAGGATCGCGTGCTGGCGACCTTCGACGTGTCCGAGGACGTCGAGGACACGCTGGTGCCGGCATTTGTAATCCAGCCAATCGTCGAGAATGCCGTGCGCCATGGTATGGGCGACGACGATGCACTGAGGATCGACGTGTCGGTCCACAGGGATGGCGAAGATGCGATTTTGATTGTGGTCGCCGATAACGGCGTGGGCATGGACGAAGCACCGCTGCCAGACTGTTTGACGAACGCTCCGCCCGTCCCGACGCCAGCTCCCCGCAGGGCGGCGGCGCCGGTGTGGCCATGCACAATATTTCGGAGCGCATCCATCGCTTTTATGGACCGCACTCTTATACACGCGTCGAATCGGCCCCGGGCAAGGGCGCTAAAGTGCTCCTGCATCTCGATTTGTCGGAGAGCATCTTCGACATTCAAGAGTAGAATGATAGGTTACGGGTTTAACGCTAGTTGGCGGATGCCCGACGTAGTTAGTTGACGAAAGGTTTTATCCCTATGCTGCGTGCGATGATTGTGGATGATGAGCCCCGGCCCGTTCGGAACTTCGCTTCTTGCTCGAGCAGACGGGCAAGATCGGCACGATCACAGAAGCGTCGAGCGTTCGCTCCGCTATCGAGATGCTTATGGAGAGCCGCGTCGATGTTGTGTTCCTCGATATCTCGATGCCTGGCGCTTCGGGTCTGCAACTTGCCGAGGCACTGCATAAGCTCAAGAATCCGCCGGCGATCGTATTCGTAACCGCGTACAGCGATCATGCGGTCGAGGCGTTTGATGTGGATGCCGTCGACTATCTGATGAAGCCGGTCGAGGAGGCTCGCCTGGATCGAGCGATCGATAAGGTTATGCAACGCGCCAAGCCTGTCACGGACAGCAAGGTGACCATCGAGCGCATCCCGGTGGAAAAGGGCGGCCGCAAGGTCTCATCCCCGTGGACGACATTCGCTTTATTATGGCCAAGGACGATTACTCCTGTATTTATACGGTCGATGACCGCTTTTTGTCCACGACCTCGCTGGCACAGCTCGAGGCCAAGCTCTGCGACTTTGGCTTCTTCCGCGTTCACCGCCGCTATATCGTCAACCTGGCGTGTGTCACCGACGTCGAGACGGTTCCCTCGGGCGCTATCCAGCTGGGCATTACGGGCGTTGACGAACGCGTACCGGTTTCGCGCCGTCGTGTCGTACCGCTCAAAAAGGCCCTGAGCCTCTAGTACACTGGCCCCGCAGCCCTGTAGACCAAAATCGTCTGCGGGGCCGTGGGGCTTTTTGCATGAATGCACCAAATCGTTTTGCGGAAGGGATCCCATGAACAGTGCAAGCGCCAAGCGTATCGACATTATCTCGGACACCCACGCTATCTTTCGCCTGCGCTCCTGGACGAGCTTAAGGGTGCGGATCTGATTATCCACGCCGGCGACCTTACGTCGGAGATGGACTACGAGCACCTGCGCACCATCGCTCCCGTGCGAGCGGTGCTGGGTAATAACGACTACTACCGCGACTACGGTCCCGATGTGGACCGCTTGGCGCTCTTTACCTACGAAGGACTCAAGTTCGCCGTAGCCCACTACCGCGAAGACCTTCCGGTGGGATCCGTAGACGTAGCCATCAACGGTCACACCCACGTAACCAAAGAAGCCCAAGTGGGCCGCTGCCTGGTCCTCAATCCCGGCAGCGCCAGCTACCCCAGAGGCAGCCGAGGCCCCACCATGGCCAGAATGCTCGTAAAGGACGGCAAGATCCTGAGCACCAAGTTTATTG
>ENA-OQIR01000180-OQIR01000180.1-human-gut-metagenome-genome-assembly--contig:-NODE-180-length-29340-cov-5.660459_pt1 | contig 29340 bp, 25 predicted proteins | sample MGYA00242580_ERZ504745 | MGnify/ENA primary metagenome ERZ504745 (study PRJEB26092, sample SAMD00036214) | human gut metagenome | host: Homo sapiens | study: EMG produced TPA metagenomics assembly of...
CTGTCCTTAGTACGAGAGGACCGGGATGGACTGACCTCTGGTGTACCGGTTGAACCGCCAGGTTCACGGCCGGGTAGCCAAGTCGGGAAGGGATAAACGCTGAAGGCATCTAAGCGTGAAGCCCCCCCTCAAGATGAGATATCCCATTCGAAAGAAGTAAGACCCCTTGAAGACGACGAGGTAGATAGGGCAGGGGTGGAAGTGCCGTAAGGCATGGAGCTGACTGTTACTAATCGGTCAAGGGCTTGACCTGAATGGTTGTGTTCACAAGATGGAATGATAGATGTGTAGTGTATGCGGTTTTGAAGGTATATCAAATATCTTCAATTAAATAATCCTCGATAGCTCAATGGTAGAGCATTCGGCTGTTAACCGAAGGGTGTTGGTTCGCAGCCATCGGGGAGTGAATGAGACCTGCAGGGATCCTGCAGGTCTTTTCGTATATTGAGTTGCCCTGTGTGATGTGATACAATAAGGCGTAGCTACTGTAAACGATGAAGGAGAAAAGAAAGATGAATGAAAGTTATACCAGTTTTGCCCAGGTATATGACATGTTCATGGACAACGTGGACTATCCTGCCTGGAGCAAATATCTGATTCAGCTTTTAAAAGAATATCAGGTGGAAGACGGACTGGTGCTCGATCTTGGCTGTGGAACGGGAAACATGACCGAGCTGCTCGCCAAAGAGGGCTACGATATGATCGGCGTGGACAATTCTGAGGATATGCTCGAGATTGCCAGTGAAAAACGCGCCGAGTCCGGCTTAAACATTTTATATCTGCTTCAGGATATGCGGGAATTTGAGCTCTACGGAACCGTGAAGGCGGTTGTGAGCATCTGCGATTCCATCAACTATATTCTGGAGGAAGACGATCTGCGGGAAGTCTTCTCACTCGTCAACAATTATCTGGATCCGAAGGGCATGTTTATTTTTGATTTGAATACCAAGTATAAATATGAACAGATGGGTGAGACTACGATTGCGGAAAACCGCGAAGAGGCAAGCTTCATCTGGGATAATTACTATGACCCGGAGGAAGAGATCAACGAATATGAGCTTGCCATTTTCATCCCGGAGGGAGAAGATTCCGATCTGTACCGTAAATTTGAGGAGGTACATTATCAGAGAGCGTACGATCTTGCGACGATCCGCCGCTTATTGGAAGAGGCAGGCATGGAGTTTGTGACGGCCTACGATGCATTCACAAAGGATGCGCCGAGACCGGAGAGCGAACGTATTTATGTCGTAGCAAGAGAAAAAGGAAAAAGTGAGAAATAGGAGAGAAACATGGATTATATTGTAAGAGCAACAGCGGCAGACGGACAGATTCGTGCGTTTGCAGCGACAACAAGAGAAACCGTAGAGACAGCACGCCAGGATCACAACACGAGCCCGGTTGCAACCGCAGCGCTGGGCCGCCTTCTGACGGCAGGTGCAATGATGGGCGTTATGATGAAGGGAGATAAAGACCTTCTGACCCTGCGCATCCATGCCGGCGGACCGCTGAACGGCATTACCGTAACAGCAGATTCCAAAGGAAATGTAAAAGGTTACGTCGGAAACCCGGACGTCGTGATTCCGGCCAACAAAAAAGGAAAACTTGACGTGGCAGGTGCTGTCGGCGTCGGATTCATGGATGTCATCAAAGACCTGGGACTGAAAGAGCCGTACGTCGGACAGTGCGTTCTGCAGACGAGTGAGATCGCAGAGGATCTGACCTACTATTTTGCAACGAGTGAGCAGGTTCCGTCCAGCGTCGGACTCGGTGTGCTGATGAACAAAGACAATACCGTCCGTCAGGCCGGCGGCTTTATCATTCAGCTGATGCCGTTCTGCGATGAGAAAGTCATTGAAAAACTGGAGCAGCGTCTGGCAGAAGTCAATTCCGTTACCGCATTCCTTGACGAGGGCCTGACTCCGGAGCAGATTCTTGAAAAACTGCTTGGAGACATGGACCTTGTGATCAACGATACCGTGCCGACCCAGTTTTACTGCAACTGCAGCCGTGAGCGTGTATCGAAAGCGCTGATAGCGGTCGGAAGAAAAGAACTGAACGAGATGATTCAGGAAGCAAAACCGGTGGAGCTGAAATGCCATTTCTGCAACAGCGCCTATGAATTTTCTACCGAGGATCTGAAAGAATTATTGCGTAAGAGCAAATAACAGTACTGTTTCAGGCGAAACGGAGGCTGTGAGAGCTTCTGTTTGCAGAAAATCTGTAACAGGGAACCAGATAGTGGAGGAAGAAAGAGATGAAACAGGGATTCGTAAAAGTTGCCGCCGCTTCCTGTGCGGTAGTGGTAGCGGATGTCAGAGAAAATACGAGAGTCATTCTGGAAACGATTCATAAAATGGAGGGCGAGGGAGCAAAGGTGATGGTGCTCCCGGAGCTGGCTCTTACCGGCTACACCTGTAGTGACTTATTCTGGCAGAGTCAGATGATTGATGCGGCGAAAGAAGGATTAAAGGAAATTGCCGATGGCACGAAAGAGACCGATGCGCTGATTTTTGTCGGACTGCGTGGGAACAGGGCGGAAAGCTGTTCAATGTAGCCGCTGCGCTTTGTCACGGAGAGCTTCTCGGTGTTGTGCCGAAAAAGTATCTGCCGAACTATAATGAATTTTATGAGCTGCGTCATTTTGCGCCGGGAAAAGAAGCGGTGACAACAACGGAATTTTTTGGAAAAGAGGTTCCGTTTGGCATGAATCTGCTCTTCCAGTGTGAAAAAATGCCGCGTCTTAAAGTTGCAGCAGAGCTCTGTGAGGATCTCTGGACTCCAAATCCGCCGAGTGTGGCGCATGCGCTTGCAGGTGCGACAGTGGTCGTAAATCTTTCTGCCAGTGATGAAATGGTTGGAAAAGACAGTTACCGGAGAAGCCTTGTGAGCGCACAGTCGGCGCGTCTGATCTGCGGCTATATATACGCGACAGCAGGCGAGGGCGAGTCGACGACAGATCTTGTCTTTGGCGGACAGCATCTGATTGCTGAAAACGGAACCATTCTTGCCGAGGCAAAACGATTTGAGAATCAGATCATTTGCGCAGATCTCGACGTGGATCGTCTGACAAGTGAGCGCAGAAGGATGACCACGTATCCGGAGCAGAGAACCGATGGATATCAGGTCGTTCGATTTTCATTGGCAATAGAAGAGACAAAGCTGACCCGCTACTTCGATCCGCGACCGTTCGTACCGTCAGACAAGCATAACCGCGATCAGCGATGCGATGAAATTTTAAATATCCAGGCTATGGGACTGAAAAAACGTCTGGCGCATACCCATTGCCAGAGCGCAGTCATCGGTATTTCCGGCGGACTTGATTCGACGCTGGCGCTGCTCGTAACGGCAAGAGCATTTGATCTGCTTGGGATTCCGAGAAAGCAGATTCTGTCTGTGACGATGCCGTGCTTTGGGACGACGGACCGTACGTATCAGAATGCCTGTGAGCTGACAAGATGTCTTGGCGCAACCTTAAAAGAGATCGATATTAAGGAGGCAGTCAATCTTCATTTCCGCGATATCGGACAGAATCCGGAGAAACACGATGTGACGTATGAAAACGGACAGGCGCGTGAGAGAACGCAGATTCTGATGGATCTTGCCAACCAGTCCGGCGGTATGGTTATCGGAACGGGTGATCTTTCCGAGCTGGCACTTGGCTGGGCAACGTACAATGGCGACCATATGTCGATGTATGCCGTCAATGCGTCCGTACCGAAAACCCTGGTGCGCCATCTGGTGCAGTATTATGCGGACACCTGCGGGGAAAAAGCACTTTCCGATATCCTTCTGGATGTGCTCGACACGCCGGTCAGCCCGGAACTGCTGCCGCCGAAAGATGGTGTCATTTCTCAGAAAACAGAAGATCTCGTCGGACCGTACGAGCTTCATGATTTCTTCTTATACTATATGCTGCGTGTGACGTACGAACCGCTCAAGATTTACCGTGTGGCAAAACTTGCATTTGCCGGTGTCTACGATGATGCGACGATCTTAAAATGGCTGAAAACGTTCTACTGGAGATTTTTCGCGCAGCAGTTCAAACGCTCCTGCCTGCCGGATGGCCCGAAGGTCGGAAGCGTTGCGGTATCCCCGCGCGGCGACCTGCGTATGCCGAGTGATGCGTGCGTGAAGCTCTGGAGAGAGGAACTCGACCAGCTGTAAAAAACAAAACAGGAAATACGGAAAGAAACAAAGATAATCCAAATTGGTGCAGGGAATCAAATTTTGAGATGCACGACAGAAAAAAGGCTTCGGAGCAGAAGAATGCTTCGAGGCCTTTTTGCATGGAAAGATCAGGATTCTGCGGAGGAAGGATTTTGAGCCTGTTCGAGCGCCTGATTGATCGCGGAGACGAGCAGTTCGGAGGTGTAGCGGTCGTCCTCTCCGTAGATGAGCCTTCCGTCGTCTGATTCACATAGATCTGGCTTGCGATGGAATCGAGCGCGGGCTCCATGAGCGGATACATGGCGGCGGTGGTTTCACTTAAGTTATTCAGTGAAATCGCGGTGATGCGGTCCTGCTCAACATTGACCTGCACATCGAAGGTCTGGTCGCCGAGGGAGATCGTGGAGGTGTAGATGCCGGGAATGTAGCGTGCATTTTCGGCGGAAGCAGCAGTGGTGACAGAAGGTTTTTTCGCAGAATCCTTCTTCCCGGAGAACATGATCAGAAACACCACGAGAAGAATCAGCGCGAGAGCAAGAAAAACAGCGGTGTAAACCACTTCTTTCATATGTAGTACAACAATTTTCGTTTTGGAACTCATGGGCGGGCACACTCCTTTTTGAAAAACCGTCTGTGAGCGGACGAGGGCGAACGGACGGGCGTTTTTACTATAATGTATGTAAAAGAAAAATCGTTTATGAAAAAAAGTGTCTGAAAAATCATTTCCGCAAGCTGCAAGTAATCTTTGGACAGTCTTTCTTCTGCCCGAAAATTAGTATATAATGTAATCGGTCACGATAACAAACTTCAGGGAGAGTCGGGAAAAGAGGAGGGGAAAGATGAAAAAAAGAAAAATCAGAAGGACCATGGGCGTTTTTTTTACTACTTTTTTGCTTCTGCAGATTATTTTACTGTTTCTGTACAAAGCGTTTATTGTTGATATTGCTAAAAAAAATGAGGAAAACCTGGTGGAAAATACGCTGCAGATTTATCATAATACGATGGAAGGTGTATTGGAACGCTTGGATGATAACCTGGATCTTTTACTGGGATATCGACTGCTTTTGACACAGCTAAATGGAGAAAATAACCTGGAAAAAGTGAAAGCGCAGTATAAAATGCTTCAGATTCTAAAGGAAAGATGTAAAGACACAAAGGAAGCGGATGCCTATGCGGTTGTTAATTGTAAAGACAACAGTATCCTGATTCAGAGAAATGGAAATATAACATATGATACAATAAAAGATATCAAAAAGTATCTTCAAAAGCGTAATACGTTTGATAAAACTCCTACATCCGGCTGGACTTCTACTGTTATGGGGGCGCAGGTGTATCTGGTAAAATATTATAATTATGGTGCAAATACGATCGCTGTATTGATATCAGAAAAAAGACTGGACTCCTTGTTAAACTATAATGATATGTCCATCAAAGAGGCAGCATTTTATCTTACAGACAAAAAAGGGGAAATTCTGTGCGCTTCAGGAAAAGATTGGGCATATGGAGAAGAAATAGAGAATCTGCAGAAACAGGATCCATCCATCAGTATCTATCAGGGATCTGTTCTGGAAGATGCATATCAGATGTATTACAGTGTAAAATCATCCGAGTATGCCGCATATTCTACCTCCGGTATCGTTATTTTTGGATTTTTAGTACTGTCTTTGCTTTTCTTTGGAACAATTGTCTGGTATATGCAAAAAGAAATCTTCCGGCCGATTGCAGACCTGTTCTGGGTGTCCAGAAAAATTCACAGTGGAGATTTCAGGGCAAGAGCGGAATATAATACAAACAGCTACGAAATGGAAGAAGTAAAACAGGCATATAATGATATGGTACAGACGATTCTTGAAATGAGGGTGCAAAAGTACGAACAGGAACTTCGAATGAAGGATGTGCAGCTGAAGTATATCCATATGCAATTAAAACCACATTATTTCCTGAATGCTTTATCAACCATTAACAGCATGGTTTATCAGCACGAGGAAGAGAATGTCCATACCTTTATTCAGGCATTTTCACAGAACATCCGTTATATGTTTCGAACTGGTCTGCATACCGTTCCGCTGCAGGATGAAATAAAGAATGCCGAGGGATATCTGGAAATGCAGCGACTCATGTACCGGGATTGCTTTTATGTCTATATGGATGTACCGGAAGAACTGCAGCAGTATCCGGTGCCGCAGATGATTCTGCATACATTTTTGGAAAATATATTTAAGCACGTGATCAGTATTGATTCGTTCACTACGGTTCTGATTCAGGCATTGTGGAGCTTCTCGGGGAAGGAAGTTTACTTAAAACTGGAACTATATATATCGCAGGGTCAATTTTCGCAGGAAATACTGGACTTTGTGAATAAAGATATGGAAATAACAGAAAAAAAAGATGGAAGTGGAATTGGAATAAAAAATGTAAAAGAGGTTCTGAAGATGATGTACGAGCAGGATCATCTTCTGTATTTGGAGAATCTGGAACCGGAAGGAACCAAAATAACCATATGGATTCCGAAAACACTGAAATGTACAGATGAGGAGAAAGACGAAGAGAGATGAATTTGCTGATTGTAGATGATGAAATTGTGACAACGCAGGTATTGGAAGAACAGCTGGATCGCGCGTTACTTTCTATTGACCAGATCTATGTGGCCTACAATACTTCTATGGCCAGAGATATTTTGCAAAAAAACAAAGTGGAACTGATTTTATGCGATATTGAAATGCCAAAGGAGAACGGGATTCACTTTCTGGAATGGGTACGAGAACAGAAAATCCAGACAGAGGTTATCTTTCTGACCAGCCATGAAAAATTTGAATATGCCTATGGAGCTGTACAGAATGGTGCGGCAAACTATCTGCTGAAGCCGATTGACATGAATAAAATCAATCAGGCATTGCTTCGTGTGACAGAAAAAATAGCCTGGAAACAAAAAACGGAGGAAATCCGGGAATATTGGAAGATCGGAAAAAGAAAGATGGTGCGATATTTCTGGACAAGAGTATTGCTGGAACCCGGTGTGCAAAAACAGGGACTCGAGGAGGAAATAAAGCAACAGGGGATAGCGGAAGAAATTCAGGAAAAATATTGTGTTGTGATTCTTCATTTTGCCAGTGGCAAACTGGACTTCGGGAAAGAAAAGGAACAGGAATCCATTTATAAATTTGCAATGGAAAATATTCTGGCAGAAGCATTCACAGAAAAAATCAAAATGGAAAATGTGATCTGCTGGGAAGAGAATACGGGGACCTATCTTGGAATTCTGTCGGAATTTTCGGAAAAGGAGACGAAGGAGAGAGCGGCACGGGTCAGAAAGATATTTGAAAAATATTTTCCTGATGCATTGCAGATCGGATACATTTCCCCGAGTGTTCCTTTTTATGAAGCAGGTTTGGAAAAAGAGAAAATAATGGAATATGACAAAACGCATATTTATGACGAAGGGGAAATAAAAGAATTTATGGCATTGCTTCGAGAAAAAGAGGCTTCCGGACATATTCTGGACGAAGATTATATCCTGCAGTGTCTGAACAAGGGTTCCAGGGTAAGTACACTGGAATATTTACAAAAAACGCTGCAGCATGTAAAGCAAACGATGCATTCCGTAGAAGGATTTCGCAATTTTCAAGTGGAACTGACACAGCTTGTAAGCAAATATCTCCATGATAAAAAGGAAAATATGAACAGCGTGATTCGTGATCCGATCTATCTGAAACTGGATATGAATGCTGTTAAATCAGAATTCTCTATGGTGCAGTGGATGACCTGGCTGATGAATAAGGTATTTGATCTGACACAGGAGGAACGGAAGGAAAAAACAGAAAAAAGGATCACAGATCAGGTAATTGATTATATCAGAGAACATTATACGGAAGATATTAACAGAAATACGCTTTCGGAGAGGTTTCATTTTTCGCCGGAATACATTGGAAAAATGTTCCGGAAGGATATCGGAACGTCGTTGAATGATTATATTAATTCCCTGCGCGTGGAAAAAGCGAAACATTTGCTGGAAAACACCAATACAAAGGTGATTGATATTGCGCTGGAAGTCGGATTTGATACTCTTCCGTATTTCTCATCTGTATTTAAAAAATATACGGGAGTTTCACCGGCAGAGTTTCGGAAAAAAGAATAGATATCTTAAAAACGAAAGTTTTTGTACTTTTTTGTGTAAGAACTTTCGTTTTTTTTGCGCTATGATAAGTCTATCAAAAGGAACCGGAAAGAAGAAAGGAGAAACAAATGAAGAAAAAGATTTTGGCGATTTTGATGGCTGCCCTGACAGTAGGATCTCTGCTGAGCGGATGTGGTGGAGCACAGAGCAGTGATGCAAACGGAAATCAGGAGAGCAGTAAGCAGGAAAGCAGCGACAGCGAAGAACCGGCAGAGGTTGTATTTGCGTACATGACGCAGAACAATATCCCGGAGTCATCAGAACTGGAAAGAATTCAGAACCTGATCAACGATTATACAGTAGATAAGATCAATACAAAGGTCAAGCTGGTACTGTTTTCCAATTCTGATTATATGAATCAGGTGAATCTGATGCTGGCATCCGGAGAACAGCTGGATTTGTTTCAGGCCTATAATACGTCGCATCTGAAATATATTCAGGATGGAACAGCGCTGGATATTACAGAGTATCTGGACAGTGACCTGAAAGAAACAACAGAAACTCTTTACGATGGTTTTCTGGCACCGACAACGGTAGAGGGAAAAACATATGGAATTCTGAATATGGGTTCCAACTATGTACCGGGTGGATTTACCTATCGTGAAGATATTACCGAGGAACTTGGAATCGATATGAGTCAGGTTACCAAACCGGAAGACTTGACAGCAGTGTTTGCAAAGGTAAAAGAAGCTTATCCGGATATGACAATCATTGATCCAAACAGAGCGAATGCGTTATTTGAAAGCTACCTGGGAAAGATTGCTAAAATTGATCCATTAGGTGACAATATTGCCTCATCCGTTTCCGGTGTGGCTTATCAGGACAATGCAACTGTAGTGGATATGTATGAAACGACAGATTTCAAAGAACTGTGCGAACTGACCAGAAGCTGGTTTGAAGCTGGTTATTATGCAAGTGATGCAGCTACTACAACAGCAACTACTGCAGAATTACTGATGTCCGGCAACTGCTTTGGCACATTCTGTGGCTTGGGTAATCCGAAGATTGCGCAGCAGTATACAAACAACTATGGTCATCCGTTTGAAAATGTACAGATCAGTGATTCGATGATCTGGTCTGGAAACGGCGGAGCATGGATGGTAAATTCCGGCTGTAAAGATCCTTCGGCAGCCTGCAAATTTATGAACCTGCTGTACACGGATGCATATGTAGACAACCTTCTGGTCTATGGAGAAGAAGGGGTGGATTACAAATTGGATGAAAATGGTTGTGCAGTAGCACCGGATGGATATACGGATCTGAACAGTGTAGCCTATACCGATAATATGAACTACTATTTCTGGGGAAATAAATGGCTGACCTATCCGGTTGTAGGCGGTCTGTATGGAGAAGAAAAAGAGACAAACAAGCAGCAGAATTATGATGGAGATCATTCAAACTATTATGGTTTCCTTTACGACTACAGTGATAAAGAAGCAGAATATACCGCATGCCTGAACATTGTAGAAGAGTATAAAAAATCTCTGTGGGTTGGTGCAGCAGATGTAGATACAACACTTGCCGAGATGACAAAACGACTGAAAGCAGCTGGTATGGATGACCTGATTCAGGCAAAGCAGGAGCAGCTGGATGCATGGATGAGTAGCAAATAGGAAAGACTTTAAAAAAGAAAAGGCTGCGGAAATTTACCGCAGCCTTATTTATCAAAAAGGGAGTCGAATTATGACGAAAAGTGAGAAAAAACATGCCAGTAAAAATACATTAGCATTACTGTTGATTGCATTACCGGGTATTACATATCTGATCATTAATAACTATATTCCTATCATTGGAACCTTTATTGCGTTCAAAAAGTTCAGTTATGCAAAAGGAATCTGGGGAAGCCCGTGGTGTGGACTGGATAACTTTAAATTTTTGTTCCTGACAGATGATGCATGGGTCATTACGAGAAACACATTGTTATATAATCTGGCGTTTATCGTGATCGGAACCGTAGTTTCTGTGATTTTTGCAATCCTGCTGCATGAGCTGGGAGAACTGTTACGCGGAAAGTTTTTCCAGTCCGTGCTGTTGTTTCCACACTTACTGTCATGGGTTGTAACGGCGTATCTGGTATACGCGTTATTGGGAAGTACAACCGGTTTTGTGAACAATACAATTTTAGATGCGCTGGGGAAAAAAGGCGTAGACTGGTATACTGCAAAAGCTGCATGGCCGTTTATCCTGGTTATTGTATATCTTTGGAAGAATGCAGGATATAATGCGATCGTTTATATGGCAGGTATTGCAGGCATTGATAAGGAAATTTATGAAGCGGCAAAGATTGATGGCGCTTCTAAATTGAAACAGATTACGGCCATTACACTTCCGCTTCTGAGACCAACCATTGTTATTATGACATTGATGGCGATCGGCCGTGTATTCTATTCTGACTTTGGTTTGTTCTATCAGGTACCAATGAATGCAGGAACCTGTTTTCTACGACGCAGACGATTGACACGTATGTCTATCGTGGTTTGATGGAACAGGGTAATGTAGGAATGTCTTCGGCAGCAGGTGTATATCAGTCATTGGTTGGTTTTGCACTGGTCATGATTGCAAACTTTATTGTACGGAAAAAAGATCCGGAAAACGCATTGTTCTAGGAGGCAGGATATGAAAAAGACAGTCAGCGATGAAAAACGATTTATTGCAATAGCAACAGTTATTTTAGTGGTAATCAGTATTGTGGCGTTGTTTCCGATGATTCTTCTGGTGGTTGCGTCCTTTACCGATGAAAATGAACTGATTACAAACGGATATCAGATTTTGCCGAAGAAACTCAGCCTGGAAGCATATACCTACATGGTAAAACAGGCAGCAACAATCGTAAGATCGTATCTTGTTACGATTGGAACAACCGTTGTCGGAACCGGATTAAGCGTATTACTGACGACTTCGATCGCATATCCGATGGCACGAAAAACATTCAAATATAGAAACGCATTATCCTTTTTTGTATATTTTACCATGCTGTTTAATGGAGGACTGGTGCCACAGTATATTATGTGGACAACATTTTTCCATATTAAAGATACGTATGCAGCACTGATTTTTCCGAATCTTCTGATGACAGCATTCAATATTTTCCTGGTAAGAAACTATTACAGCAACAGCCTGCCGGAAGCATTATATGAAGCTGCACAGCTGGACGGAGCGTCAGAGCTTGGAATTTTCACCAAAATTGTATTTCCGTTGTCGAAGCCGGTAGTTGCCACCATTGGACTGTTTACAGGTCTTTCCTACTGGAACAGCTGGACCAATGCTTTATATTACGTACAGGATCCAAAATATTTTGGTATTCAGAATCTTCTGATGCGTATCATGAAAAACATTGAATATCTGCGAAGCGGAGCATCAGAGCTGGCGGCCGAAGGACAGGCAGTTTCGCTTCCGGGAAACTCCATCCGAATGGCACTGGCATTTGTCGGAATTTTACCAATCATTATTATTTACCCGATGCTTCAGAAATATTTTATCAAAGGTGTGGTTGTCGGCGCTGTAAAAGGCTGACAGAAAGGAGAAACAGATGGCAGCATATGTACATTGCAATTTTCACTCCTGTATCCTGCGGATGCAGGTAGATGTTTCGATTCTGCTTCCGGAAAAAGAGCGAATGGAAGATGTAGAGCAGGGAAAAAAGGGAGAGACTTTCGGGAAAAACAAAAAATATCAGACCCTGTATCTGCTGCATGGATTTACAGGAGACCATCTTTCGTATCTGAGGACCTCCAAGATTGAGCGTTATGCAGATGAGCATCAGATTATGGTGGTTATGCCAAGCGTATATAACAGCGCCTATACGGATATGAAATACGGACTGGATTATTTTTCTTATCTGACAGAAGAACTGACAGATTTTGTGGAGAGAAATTTCCCGGCAGCAACAAAGCGGGAAAACCGTTTTATTGCAGGAATGTCGATGGGAGGTTACGGTGCCTATAAATGGGGACTTACCTGTCCGGAAAAATTTGCGGCAATCGGAGGCGTTGCGGGATCTTATCATGCAGAATATCGTTATCAGGGAAAGGTAAATACGGTATCCACTCTTTGTGAAGCGTTATATGGCGATCCGCCTGCAATTACACCGGAGGTTCATGATGTTTTTACACTGTTGAAAAACCGGAAAGAAGAAGGAAGAGATATTCCAAGATTGTATACCTGCTGTGGTACAGAGGACAGACGACATCAGGATTCGGTAGATCTGAAGGAGTTTGCGGATCAGCTGGGCGTTCCGCTGTTGTTTGAAGAGGGTCCGGGAAGGCATGATGATATTTTCTTTGATGAGTATATTCAGAAGATTCTGGACTGGATGAACTTTGCGGGAAAATCAGTAGAAGAGTAAAATCTGCAGAGTATAAAGTGGGGCTTGCAGATTGCAGAGATGATTTTTCAAACACGCGCTAAGCGAAAACACTACAAAATATGGAGTTATTTAGGAGATAAAAATCTATATTTGTAGAAATTTTTCTTAGTGCGGCAGCCCCACGGGAAATACAGGGAGAAGAGGAAAATGGAGATAGAAAAAGCAGCTGTAGCCGGAACACTGGAATCCAGCGATTGTATGGTTACGGTAGAAGATGGGGATGGCAACATAGATCTGGTACTGGAAAGTACAGTGATTCATCAGTATGGAAATCAGATCCGTCATGTGGTTCTGGATACTCTGGAAAATCTGGGAGTTCAGAACGTAAAAATTAAGATTGTAGATAAAGGAGCTCTGGACTGCACCATCCGTGCAAGGTGGAAGCTGCGGTATACCGTTCCGCCGGGCAGTCGGAGCAGCTGCCATGGGGAGGTGCGATCCGATGAGAGACGCAAAAAAACGATTACGTCGTACCATGATGTTTTTAAACGCACAGAAGCCGGGACTGATTAAAGATCCCTATATTTATGGAGCAGATTCTCTGATGTTGGATCTGGAAGATGCAGTGGCAGAAAATCAGAAGGACGCGGCCAGATTTTCCCTGTTTCATGCACTTCGCACGATTGATTATCATGGAGCGGAACGGATTGTACGTATCAATGGCCTGGACACACCTTTCTGGAAGGAAGATATCCGTTGCGCAGTAGCCGGTGGATGTGATGGCATCCGGATTCCGAAGACAGAGACAGCACAAGATGTAAAGATAGTGGAGCAGCAAATTTTAAAGGCAGAGAATGAGTTTGGCAGACCGGAGAACAGTACCTTAATTATGGCAGCGATAGAATCGGCAAGAGGTGTGGTGAAGGCGTTAGAAATTTGCGAGGCTTCGAAAAGGTTGTTTGGTATCGCACTGTCCGGTGGAGATTACACGAAAGATCTGCATACCCACATCACGGGAACCGGAATAGAACTGATGGGAGCAAGACAGCAGCTTGTCATCGCTGCACGGGCAGCAGGTGTACAGTGTTTTGATACCGTCTATACAGATTTGGAAAACGAAGAGGGCTTTCGGGAAGACGTCAATACGATTCACCTGATGGGCTTTGATGGGAAATCGATTATCAATCCAAGACAGATTCGTATTGTACATGAAATTTTTACGCCGAAAGAAAAAGAGATTATTTTTGCGGAAAAAGTAGTCCGTGAGATTGACAGCAAAAAGGCACAGGGAATCGGTGTGTTTACTGTAGACGGAAAGATGATTGATATTGCGTTTTATGATGGTGCAAAGCGAATCATCGAACTGGCCAAGGCTTCCGGTGTGTACGAGGGGGAACTGTAAAATGAAAAATGCAGTAGGGAGAGAAATTCCCGAGGAAATATTGAAGATAACAGGAAAAGAAGTATTTCACGGAGTGCATTATTATGATGGTTATGAATATCAGAAAGATGGTCCGAAAACCCGCTGCGTGGTGAATTCCGATGGCAGCAAACTGGTGAAAACAATTCATGAGGCACTGGTGAAATGCGAAATCCGGGATGGCATGACAATTGGATTTCATCATCATTTCCGGGATGGTGATCTGGTTGTAAATATGGTGATGGAAGAAATCCATAAAATGGGTATTAAAAATATTACCATTTGTGCCAGCTCTCTTGGGAAAGCGCATGCAGGACTGGTGCCGTACATGGAAGATGGAACGATTACGGGAATCCAGTCTTCCGGTGTGCGCGGTGAGATTGGAAAGGCGATTTCTGAGGGAAAACTGAAAGGGCTTGCAGTGATGCGCTCTCACGGCGGCAGAGTTCGGGCAATCGAAACAGGAGAAGTACACCTGGATATTGCATTTATCGGAGCACCGACGTGTGATGATTATGGAAACTGTCGTGGTATCGGTGGAAAGGCGGACTGCGGAGTGTTGTCCTATGCGATGGTAGATGCTGATTACGCAGACAGAGTCGTAGCAATTACGGACTGTCTGGTTCCGTTTCCTAATTTCCCGGCGCATATTTCCATGACAAAAGTAGACTATGTAGTAGTGGTAGATGCAATTGGAGATCCTAAGAAAATTGCAACAGGTGCAGCAAAACCGACGAAAGATATGAGAAAACTGATGATGGCGGATTACTGTACACGATTTGTAACGTCTACCCCGTACTTTAAAGATGGATTTTCCTATCAGACAGGTGTGGGAGGCGCGTCTATCGCTTCCACCATTTCGCTGGCAAAAATCATGAAGGAACGTGGAATCCGTATGCGTTTCGGTGTCGGAGGTCTGACAAAACCGATGTGTGATCTTCTGGATAACAATCAGGTTGATGTACTTCTGGATACGCAGGATTTTGATCTGGATGCGGTAGAATCGGTAAAAGATATCAGACATTTCAGAATCAGTGCCGGTGAATATGCAGATCCTTTTAACAAGGGCGCAGTAGTCAATAAACTGGACTTTGTGATTCTGGCAGCACTGGAAGTAGATGTAAATTTCAATTGCAATGTTGTAGTAGGATCTGATGGAGTTATAACAGGCGCGCAGGGAGGTCATCCGGATACGGCGGCAGGCGCAAAATGCACCATTGTACTGACTCCTTTATTGCAGGGAAGAATTCCGGCAATCTGTACGGAAGTAACAACAGTGACAACACCGGGAGAATCTGTAGATGTAGTCATCACGGAATATGGAGTTGCAGTTAATCCACTGCGAAAAGATCTGCTGGAAGCAGTAAAAAACAGTGGACTTCCGCTGAAAACGATAGAAGAACTTCGAGATTTGGCTTACCGGATTGCAGGAGAACCGGAGAAGTAGAATTTGGCGAACGTGTTGTAGGAATTATTGAAAGCAGAGACGGAACCATCATGGATGTAGTTCGTCAGATTAAACCATTCCGATTTAAAGAGGAAAAGAATATACTCCCGGAGCCAGTACATAAATAAGAGAAGGGAGGGCAGGCAGTGAGTGACTATATGGAAGAAACAGGGGATCCTTTTACCGGGAAAAAGAAAGAGGAACTCAAAAAATTTCTGGAATACATGGGACTTACTTATGATGAGCAGATTACGCATTCCATTGTATTGCGAAAAGAGAAAGAAATCATAGCAACTGCTTCCTGCCAGAAAAATATCATAAAATGTGTTGCGGTATCAGAAGAGTATCAAGGACAGAATCTGCTGGCACATCTTATGACATCTCTGATTGAATATTTTTATGGAATGGGAATTTCTCATTTTTTTGGATTTACCAAGCCTCAGAACAAAGAACTGTTTTGCAGTATGGGAATGTATCCGGTGACACAGACAGAAAAAATTCTTCTTCTGGAAAATGACAAAAACGGACTGGAAAAATTCCTGAAACGATTAAAAAAAGAAACACAGGAACAACAGAAGTGCAAAGTGGAAAACAGGCATGAAAACGGTATTGGGGCAGTGGTTATGAATTGTAATCCTTTACCAGGGGACATGAATACCTGATCCGGGAGGCGGCAAAAAAAACAAATGGCTGCACATTTTTATCCTCTCAGAAGAACAGAGCTTTCTGACAACGAGAGAACGGTATCAGTTGGTAAAAGAAGGAATACAGGAAATTCCAAATGTGATTCTTCACCAGACCTCAGAATACATGATTTCGCCGGCTGTGTTTCCGACATATTTTATCAAAGAAAAAGCGAAAGCCTATGAGATGAATTGCCAGTTGGATATTCAGTTATTTGGAGAGCGTATTGCACCGGAACTTAATATAACGGATCGCTATGTAGGCAGTGAACCGGCCTGCGATGTGACACATACCTATAACCAGTGCTTACGGGAGCAGCTGCCGTGCTATCAGATCCGCTTTCATGAAATTCCCCGAAAAACATATGGAGACCAGATCATCAGTGCATCTGAGGTCAGAAAAAGATATGCGGAAAATCAATTAAAAAGCGTCTGCGGGATGCTTCCGGAAAGTACCTGGCGCTATCTGGAAAGGAAAAAGAATGAAAACGGAAAATAAGGTTTCCTTAGAGCAGGTATTGTGGAGCCGAGAAAAAAGGGTGGCAACGCAGAAAGAGCTTCTTGAAAAATATCCGGGTACCTTAATCTGCTTTATGCTCAATATTCCGGGTCCGGAAAAGGTAAATGAACTTTTCGAAAAGGTCTTTTATGAAGGACTAGAAAAGATACAGAATAAGCTGGAAACGGAAAAAATTTCGACGGAAGTCCGGCTGGTACAAGAAAACATAACCGGATATGAAGGATATTTGGTTGTGAAAGCAGACGGCTGCCAGGTGAAAAAGCTTATGATTGCTTTGGAAGAGACGAAGATCGGGAGACTGTATGATATTGATGTATTGGAAAAAGAAAATACGAAAATCAGCAGAAAGGATCTTGGATTTCCGGAAAGAAAATGTCTGTTATGCGACAACCCGGCCTGCCAGTGTGGCAGAAGCAGAAAACATTCGATCGAAGAATTGAGAAAAAAGATCTATGGTATCATATGGGAAGAACAGCTGCAAAGAGGCGTAGCTGCTGAGATCAGTCAGGCACTGATGGAGGAAGTGTATACAACACCAAAACCAGGCTTAGTAGACCGGGAGGATACCGGTGCGCATACAGATATGAACTGTCAGACATTTCAAAAGAGTACAGAGCGATCGCCGAAGATCTGGCGGCAATGTTTGAAGCCGGGTATTCCTGGGAGGCAGATCCGAAGACATTGTTTCCCCTTCTCAGAGAAAGAGGAAAAAGACGGAAGAAAAAATGTTTGTTGCAACCGGAGGAGTCAATACGCACAAAGGAATCATTTTTACGATTGGCATTCTTGCAGCTGCAGCCGGAATTTCCCTGAGAAATTACGGAAAAATCGAGTCGGAGGATGTTTGCCGGATCAGTCTGGAAATGACAAAAAAAGAGTTGGAACAGGATCTGAGAAAATTAAAACAAAGCTCGGGGATCACGCATGGAGAAAAAATTTACTGCCATCTGGGCGAGAAAGGAGTCCGGGGACTGGCGATGAGCGGATATCCGATTCTGTGTGAACGTACGGTTCCTCATATGAAGCAGTATATAGCAAATAACAGGGATCAAAATCAGATCAATGTACAGATTCTTCTTGAGATTATAGGAGAGCTTACGGACACAAATGTCATCAGCAGAACCAGTGAGAAAGAAATGCGATGGCTGCAAACAGAAGCAAGGGCAATTCTTAAGACAGGTGGTGCTTTTTGCGCGGAGGGTTTGCAAAAAGTGCGAGAACTGAATCAGATTTGTATCCGGAAAAATATGAGTCCGGGAGGAGCTGCGGATTTACTTGCGGCAACGATTTTTTTGTGCCGCATGGAAACCTTGATGGAACGTTTGAAAAGTATAACATAATAAAAATATATGACGCTGTCATTGATCTTAAAATGTACGGTCGCTCTTAATGCTGAATATTTTCAGCTGTTAAGAGCGGCCGTTTACGTTGGAAATATACGGCAGTATTGTCGGAAGAAAATGGTTACTGTTTGCCTGAAGGTTGATTGCATCAAAAAAAGGAGTCTGCTATACTGTAGCTATGTTTATTTTTTTGGCAGAAGTGGATCAGAACAGGAGGAGCGAAACATGAGTCTGCAGTTTATTATGGGAAATTCGGGAGCTGGAAAGTCGAGATATGCGTATCAGAAAATTCTGGCGGAAGCGATGCGCCACCCGGAGAAAACTTATCTGATCATTGTGCCGGAGCAGTTTACAATGCAGACGCAGAAAGAGCTTGTGTCACTGCATCCGGCGGGCGGTATTTTAAATGTTGATATTTTGAGCTTCCAGCGTCTGGCTTACCGTATTTTTGAGGAGACCGGAGGCAGTCTGTACCCGGTGCTCGAAGAAACGGGAAAGAGTCTTGTGGTAAAACGCGTTGCACAGGAGAAGAAAAAGGAGCTGACGATTCTTGGAAGTACGTTAAAGAGAACCGGCGCAGTTTCGCAGATGAAATCGTTGATTTCCGAGCTGAAGCAGTATCAGATTGCGCGTCCGAGCTTGATACGTGGGCGGAGGAGACGGGAGAGAAAAAGCTGCTGGCAGCAAAGCTGAAAGACACCGGGGTAATCTACCGTGCATTTGAAGAATATCTGGAAAATCGCTACGTGACGGCGGAGGATGTGCTGGAGGTTCTGGCGGGAAAGCTGGAAGAATCATCACTCATTCGAAACAGTGAGGTACTGGTGGACGGATTTACCGGATTTACGCCAGTACAGATCGGTGTGCTTGGAAAACTGTTCCGGCTTTGTGAAAAGGTCTATGTGACGATTATTATGGATGAGCGGGAGGATCCGTATAAAAAGGCAATCCCGCACCAGCTCTTTGCGATGAGCCGCCAGCTGATTCAACAGCTTATGAAAGCGGCAGACGAAGCAGGGTGCCCAGTGGAGCCGGAAATCTGGGTCAGACGCTCGGGATATGGCCGTTTTCAGTCGGGAAGCATGATGGATCAGTTGGAACAGAACCTGTTTCGATATGGAATAAGAAGGATTGTCGGAACAGAGGCAGGAAAAAGAGCAGAGTCAAAAGCAGGGGCAGGAACAAATGGAAAGAACAAAAAAGAAATTGGGCCAAGCACGCTGGAAAATGCACAGAAAACGAAAAAGGAGCATTTGGAGTCCGGACAAAATCTGAAACAGCAGGGTATTTACATTAGTGTAGCGCCATCTCCACGTGCGGAGCTCGAGGAAACGGTGCGCCTGATCCGCCGCATGGTGCGTGAGGAGAAGATGCGGTACCAGGATTTTGCCGTTCTGACCGGAGATCTTTCCATTTATGGCACATATGCGCGGGAAATTTTTGAAAAATGCGGCATTCCGTACTTTGTGGACGAAAAGCATTCTGTGCTGATGAATCCGTTCGTGGAATTTCTGCGCGCGGCGATCGAGATGGTGGTACAGAGCTTTTCCTACGAGAGCGTCTTCCGTTATCTGCGCTGCGGCCTTTCGAGTCTGAGCCGCGAGGAGACAGATGCGATGGAAAACTATGTTCTGGCACTTGGCATCCGCGGCTGAAAGCGTATGGGGAGACGTGGACGCGGGGATACCGCGGCATCAAACCGGATGAAGTGCCGCAGCGCAATCTCCTACGGGAAAAATTCTATGCCGAAGTGCAGCCGTTTGCAGAACAGATGAAGAAAAAAGACGCCACGGTGCGGGAGCGGACGGAGGCACTGTACGCACTGGCGGTGCAGAATCAGATGCAGGAAAAACTTGAGGAGCGGCGGCAGCAGTTTGAAGAGCGGGGACAGGAGCATTTGCAAAAGAATACAGCCAGATTTACGGTATTGTCATGGAGCTTCTGGATAAGATTGTCGAGGTGCTGGGCGATGAAAAAATGACGTTGGCAGAGTATCAGGAGATTCTGGAGGCTGGCTTTGCAGAGGCTTCTGTTGGCATTATTCCGCCGACCGCGGACCAGGTACTGATCGGTGACAATGAGAGATCACGTCTGAAGGATATCCGTGTGTTGTTTTTCGTCGGTGTGAACGACGGGCTGATTCCGCGTCACGACGCGGGAGGCGGTATTCTTTCGGAGTATGACCGCGAGGAGCTGGAGCGCGCGGATGCAAAACTCTCCCCGACGGCGCGGGAGACGATGTATCAGCAGAAATTCCATCTCTACCGAAATCTGACAAAACCATCGGAGCGGCTGTACCTTTCCTTTGCGAAAGCGGGCGCGTCCGGCGAGGCGCAGAATCCGTCGTATCTGATTAACGAAATCCGAAAACTCTTCCCGGAGATCCCGGTGCGGGATATCGAAAAAGAGGAAAATCCGGAGGAAAAACTGGAAATGCCGCGTTCCGGGGAGGCACTGTTTCTGGAGGAGCTTGGAAAGGCGGCAGAGGGCGAGATGAATCCGCTGTTTGAAGAGCTTTACCGCTGGTATGCGGCACATCCGGAGGCGGGGATTCCGGCGGAGACATATCGGAAAGCGGCTTTTCTGCGCTGTGCGGACGGTGTGATCGGAAGGAGTGCGGCATCGGCGCTGTACGGGGACACTTTGAAAAACAGTGCGACACGGCTGGAAAAGTATGCGGCATGTGCGTTTGCCCACTTTATGGAGTTCGGACTTCAGATCCGCGAGCGGGATCAGTATGAGCTGAAAGCGGCCGATATGGGAACGGTTATGCATGAAGCACTCGAAAAGTTTTCAAAAAAACTGCAGGAAAATGGCGAGACATGGAAGACTGTCGGGGATGATACCCGTGACCGCCTGATCGAGGAGTGCGTCGAGGAGACGATGGCAGATTACGGAAACACGATTTTCCAGAGCTCAAGCCGGAATCAGTATCGCATCATCGCGTAAAGCGGATTCTGAAACGGACGGTGTGGGCGCTGCAGCAGCAGATTCGGCAGGGAGAATTTGAGCCGGGTGAATTTGAGGTTTCGTTCTCCATGGAGGACTCCTTGTCGGCGATTAATATTGATCTGTCGGAGCATGAGAAGATGCGCCTGCGCGGACGGATTGACCGCGTGGATCTCTGTGAGACGGACGATAAGGTCTATGTGAAAATTATCGATTACAAGACGGGAAATACATCGCTTGACCTGGTGGCGCTCTATTATGGGTTACAGCTGCAGCTGGCGGTTTATCTGGATGCGGCGGTGGAGCTGGAGCAGAAAAAGCATCCAGGTAAGCTGGTGGAGCCTGCGGGGGTATTTTATTATCATATTGATGATCCGATCCTCGACCAAGAAGAAGATGAGACCGATGAGGCGTGGGGCAGACGGATGCTGAAAGCACTGCGGATGGATGGCCTTGTAAATGCAGATCGGAAGGTGGTGGAGCTTCTCGACCGAGTACTCGCGGATGGAACGACGTCGGATGTGATTCCGGTTGGAAAGAAGAAGGATGGAAGCTACACGGGCTATTCGAAAGTGGCATCGTCGGAGCAGTTTAATGTGATTCGGACATACACCAGAAAGAAGGTACGTGAGATCGGCGAGGGCATTTTCTCGGGAAATGTAAAAATTTCGCCGTTTCAGCGGGATGGAGCAACGGCATGCGCATATTGCGAATATCAGGGAATCTGCGGATTCGATCAGAAAATTCAGGATATGAATACCGTAAATTAAAGGGCATGGATACAGAACTGCTGATGAAGGTAATGCAGGAGACAGCACAAAGAGATCAAAAAGAGTGACTGCTTTTGAAAAAGTGAAATATGGTGCATTTTTTCCAAGTGAGGGAAAGAAAATCAGCCAGAAAGAAGAGGGAAAGAACATGGCAGTAAAATGGACAGCGGAACAGCAGAAAGTCATTGATGCGAGAGACCGGAATCTTCTGGTCAGCGCGGCGGCGGGTTCCGGAAAGACGGCGGTTCTGGTAGAGCGGATCCTTGCAATGGTGAAAGACCCTGTGCATCCAATCGACATTGACCAGCTTCTCGTCGTAACCTTTACGCGTGCGGCGGCAGGAGAAATGAAAGAGAGAATCGGCCGCGCTCTGCAGCAGAGCCTTGCGGAAAACCCGGAAAATGAGCATTTACAGCGGCAGCAGACCCTGCTTCACCATGCGCAGATCAGCACAATTCACGGTTTCTGTTCCTATGTGATAAAAAATTACTTTCAGATGATCGATCTCGATCCGGTGTACCGCATGGCGGATGAAGGGGAGATCCGTCTGATGAAAAGCGATGTGATCCAGAAGGTCATGGAAGAACGCTTTACGGAAAAGGAGTCTGCATTTACACGGTTTGTGGAGAGCTACGCGGCGGGAAAGCAGGATGACGGGCTCGATGCACTTGTGCTGAAACTGTATGAGTTTTCCATGAGCTATCCATGGCCGGAGCAGTGGCTCGAAGAGTGCCGGGCGGCGTACCAGATGGATTCACCGGAAGCAGTGCAGGAGAGTATCTGGGTACAGGAGCTGATGAGCGAGGCGAAAAAGCGGCTCTCGAGTATTCTGGAAGGGATTCAGGAAAACCGGAAAACAGCAGTAAGCTCTGGAGGACCGTATTTATATGATGAGGCGCTGGCTTCTGACCAGCAGATGGTGGAAGAACTGCTGGAAACAGAATCGTTTGATGAACTGGTGCGCGCGATGGCCGGAATGAAGTTTAAAGCACTTTCGCGGAAAAAGGCAGACGATGTGAGTGAAACGCTGAAAGATCAGGTAAAGGCGGAGCGCGATGCATGTAAAAAGGAGCTGCAGAAGTTAAAAGAGCAGTTCTTTGAGAAGGACAGCGCTGCGATTGCGGAGGAGATTGCCGACTGCCGGGAGCCCATCGGGGTGCTGATTGATCTGACGGAGCAGTTTGCAAAAGCGTTTGCGGAGAAAAAACGGAGCAAAAATATTCTCGATTATGCCGATCTGGAACACTTTGCGCTTGAAATTCTCGTGCAGCAAAAAGACGGCTGCCTGGTGCGGACCGATGCGGCGCGGGAGCTTTCGGAACAGTTCCGCGAAATTATGATCGATGAGTATCAGGACAGCAACTTTATCCAGGAGGCACTGCTCTATGCAGTGTCCGGCGAGGAGGAAGGCAGATGGAACCGGTTTATGGTTGGCGATATCAAGCAGAGCATCTACGGATTCCGCCTGGCGCGGCCGGAGCTGTTTCTGGAAAAATATCATACGTATGCGAAGGACGGGGAAAGCCAGCAGAGAATCGATCTCGACAAAAACTTCCGAAGCCGGCCGGAGGTGCTTGCGACGGCGAATTATGTATTCCGCAAGCTGATGAGTCCGGAACTCGGCGGCATCGCGTACGATGAGGCGGCGAGCCTCCATGCGGGAGCAGCGTTTCCTGCATTGCCGGAAATGGAAGAGGAAAAGACGGAAACGTGGCATGCGGCATATGAAACAGAACTTCTTCTGCTGGATGACAAGGCGCCCGAGCTGGAAGATGATAAGTCGCGTGAGACAAAGATGGAAACGGAGGCGGCTGCCGTTGCCGCGCGCATCCGCGAGATGGTCGGAAATGAGGAAGTCGTGGGCAAAGAGACCGGGGAATACCGGAAAATTCAGTACCGCGATATCGTAATTCTGCTTCGTGCGGTCAGCGGATGGGCGGAGACGTTTCGCGCGTACTGCAGGCGGCGGGAATTCCGGCGTACAGCACATCAAAAACGGGATACTTTTCCACGCAGGAAATCGTGACGGTGCTGAATTACCTGCATCTGTGTGACAATCCATGCCAGGAGATTCCATTTACGGCAATCTTACGCTCGCCGATCTGCGGATGCACTGATGCAGAGCTTGCTGCGGTGCGTTGTGTGGATAAAGACGTAAAAATTTATGAGGCGTGTGGAAAATATGCGGCAGAAGGGAAGATGAGGCGCTTCGGAAGAAGCTTGGAAGTTTTCTGGAGCAGCTGGAAATGCTGCGAAGCCGCGTGCCGTATACGCCGATCCATGAGCTGATCACACAGATTCTCGAGGAGACGGGCTACGGCGGCTATGCATCCGCGATGCCGGGCGGCGTACAGCGGCGGGCAAATCTGGAGATGCTGGTGGAAAAGGCGGTGGAATTTGAGGCGACGAGTTACCGTGGACTGTTCAACTTTATCCGTTATATCGAGCAGCTTCAGAAGTATGAAGTCGATTTCGGCGAGGTGAATATTTACGGGGAGAGCGCAGACACGGTGCGTATCATGAGTATTCACAAGAGTAAAGGACTGGAATTCCCGGTTGTGTTCCTCTCGGGCATGGGCAAATCGTTTAACCAGATGGACAGCCGTGCGGCGCTTGTACTCCATTCCCGGATGGCATCGGCGCGGATGCGATCGATCCGGAGCACCGCGTCCGTCAGGCGACACTGCCGCGGCAGATCATCCGGCAGAGCATGAAGCTGGAAAATCTGGCGGAGGAGCTGCGGGTGCTTTACGTTGCCATGACGCGACCGAAGGAGAAGCTGATTATGACGGGCATGGCGTCGAAGCTGGAGAGCCGCGTGAAGCAGTGCGCGGCGCATGCGGGGCGGCAGGAGGAGCTGCTGTCGTATCAGACATTGAGCAGTGCATCCGGGTATCTCGACTGGATTTTGCCGGCATTTTCGAGAAACCGGTGTTTCGACGGGCTGTATGAACAATTCGGTCTGGCAGGGAATGTGGACAATCCGCTGTATGCAGAGAAAATTCCGGTAACGATCCGCCTTGTATCACCGGCAGGACTTGTTGAGGGAGAGGTGCTGCATCAGATGGAGCGCGCGGTGAATGAGCAGAAAATCATGGAAATTCCGAAGCAGCCGCCGAGAGAAGCAGCGCTGAAGGAACTTGTGGAGGAGCGGTTTGCCTACCAGTATCCGTATGAGAAGGAAAAACAGATTCCGGTAAAGGTTACCGTTTCACAGCTGAAGAAGGCCGGGATGGAGGAATCCGAAATCGGAAAAGAGCTGTTTGCGCAGGAAGAACTCGTACCAATTGTGCCGGGCTTTCTGAAAAAGGATCATGTTGCGGCTCTGACGGGCTCTGACCGCGGAACGGCGTACCACCGCCTGCTGGAATGTCTCGATTACCGCAGAGCGTACAGCATCACAGAGCTGATGGCACAGACGGAGGAATTGATTGCAGAAGGAAAGATGACGAAAGAAGCAGCGGAATGCATTTATTTCAAATCGATCCTCGCTTTCGCAAAAAGTCCGGTTGGAATGCGGATGCGGAATGCCTTTTTGAATGAAACCCTGAAACGGGAGCAGCCGTTTGTGATGTCCGTTCCGGCAAGTGAGGCAGATCCGTCCTATCCGGAAGACGAAACCATTCTCGTGCAGGGAATCATTGACGCATGGTTCCCGGAGGGGGATGAGATTGTTCTTGTGGACTACAAAACGGACCGTGTGAAAGAAGTCGGGGAGCTGAAAAAGCGGTATGAAAAACAGCTCGCCTACTACCAGCAGGCACTGGAGCGGACGACAGGAAAAAGGTGAAAGAGAAGATTATTTATTCGCTGGCTTTGGACGAAGAGTTGGTATTGTAGGAAAAACTACTAAAAAAACAACTGTCAAAACAGGGATAAAGTATGATATCATGGTTGAGAAACAAACAGGTATTGAGAAACAAAGAGAAAAAAGGAGATTCAGTGATGATTCGAAAAATTGTTCAGATAGAGGAAGACAGATGTACAGGATGCGGGCTTTGTGCGCATGCCTGTCATGAAAGTGCGATTGCGATGGTTGACGGGAAGGCAAAGCTGATCCGGGATGACTACTGCGACGGATTCGGCGACTGCCTGCCGGTTTGTCCGGCAGATGCGATTTCGTTTGTGGAGCGGGAGGCGCTGCCGTACGATGAGGAGGCGGTAAAAGAGAACCAGCGGAAGGCAAAAGAGGCGGCCGGGCAGGAGAATACTGGAGCAGGAAAAGCAGGTGAAAACAGCTGGGCGATTAACCGTGCAGATGCGCAGGAAAATTCTGCAGCAGTTCCGTCCCGGCTCCGCCAGTGGCCGGTGCAGATCAAGCTGGTGCAGGAGCGGGCTTCGATGTTTGCAGGAGCAGACCTTCTCGTTGCGGCGGATTGTACAGCGTATGCGTATGGAAACTTCCACCAGGATTTCATTCGGGATCATGTCGTTCTCGTAGGCTGTACAAAACTTGACGATGTCGATTATTCCGAGAAACTTGCGCGGATTTTCATGCGGAATGATATTAAGAGTATCACGGTTGCACGCATGGAGGTTCCGTGCTGCGCAGGAATGGAGCGTGCCGTGAAGATGGCGCTGAAAGAGAGTGGAAAGAAGATTCCGGTGAAAACGTGGTGATTTCTACGGAGGGGGAAATTTTGTAGAAAATCAGATATAGTAATTAGCGTGTGCCCTTAAAAGTATTTTTACAATTGGTACATTCTGCTTTGTGGAATATGTAAGACGAAAAAATGAAAAGCTCGGTAAGAGGTATTAGAAAAATGAGTATGACGAAGATACAAGAGGAGCTTCTTGGTGCGCTGATCGGTCTGGCCCGGTCGTAGATGGAAGAGGAGAAGCAGCAAAAGGTGAATCGCAGGAGTTTTCCAGCGGTGACAGCAATGGTCACCGCCCGGACAAAGCCACGCATGAGATTCTGCTTGGCGGAATTTGTGCGGCAAATCCGGAAAAAGAGCTGAGGGAAGAAGAGGGGAAATCCTGGATTGTACGCGTGGAGGCAGAAAAGAACCGTCTGAATCCGGATTGCGCAGTGTGCAAGGGAAAATGCGGCAGAACAGATAACTATGATCTCGAAGAAATGGAGACAGATGAACCGTCGGACCGGGCACGAAAAGAGCAGATTCTTGCGGAATTGTTTCCGATGGCAGAAAAACTGCAGCAGCTTCGGAAAGAAACAAAAGAGCAAAACGAAGAATTGCAGGGGGCGGTTAATTTTTTGTATAAGGCATTGTTTGCGATTGGAAACTATGTCGGGGAAAAGAGTCTGCAGAGTGTGGTGCAGGAGATGAATAACCTTTTTGTTAAATTGGAAAATGTATTGAAATAAGTAGAAAATAAGAAAAATCCTCTGTCCGGAGTGTATAAAAAACCCCGGAAACAGGGGATTTTTGCGTTCTGCGCCAAGTGCATAAAACGTATTATCGCGTTTTCACAAAGTTTTGCAAAAGCAGACAAAATTGCAGACAGCGCTTGCAACAGAAAAATGAATAGGTTATAACATTATAACAAGGTGGCAGGAGAACCAATACAAAGAAATGAGATTCTAGTGGCATATAAACAGAAAAAATACAGGGGAAAAGATGAAAAGGGACGGAAGCGGGATGGAGCAGAAAAAGTATATCCTTCTGGATGTTGGCGGAACGGAAATCAAAGGAAGTGTGTCGGACAGAAATGGAGTAAGAACGAAAATCCGGAAATTTCCAGCACAGGCGCAGAAGAGCACAGAGAAGATTCTGGACAATTTTGCAAAGATCTGCCGGGAACTGATGATAGAAGCAGACGGAAGTGTTGTCGGAGTCGGGATGGCGATTCCGGGTCCGTTTGATTATGAAAATGGAATCAGCCGGATGCAGGGACTGAATAAGTACGATGCCATTTACGGGATTCCACTGGAAAGAGAAATCAAGGCGCGCGTGCCGGAACTTGGATCAGCACGATTTTTGTTTTTACATGACATTGAAGCATTTGCACTGGGAGAAAGCTGGTACGGAAACTGTCGTGATGTAGATAAAATTCTGTGCGTCTGCATCGGAACCGGCGCCGGATCTGCTTTTGTAGAAAACGGCAAAACAGTGAAAACGGGAAAAGGTGTGCCGGAAAATGGATGGATTTATCAACAGCCGTTTGGAGATTCCATTTTGGACGATTATCTTTCTGTGCGCGGGCTGGAGCAGATTAGCCTGGCTGTGACAGGAAAAGTGTGGAGTGGAAAAGAATTGTATGGTCTGGTAAAAGCGGGAAACATGGAGGCAGAAGAAGTCTGGAGAAGATTTGGAGCAGATGTGGCGGCTGGCCTTCTTCCTGTGCTGGAGGAATATCAGCCGGATCTGCTGCTTCTGGGCGGACAGATTGCAAAAAGTTTTTCCTGGTTTGGAAAAGAACTGGAAAGAGAGTGCGAGAAAAGAAAGATTCGGATTCAGATAGAAACGGAAACATCCGGCCGTGCCATGGAAGGCCTGTTGTCACAGTTTCCTGAAAAAACACAATAGAGCAAAAATATTTTCAGAAACAAAAATACAATGCTATGGAGAGAAAAGAAGAAGGAGAAACTGCAAAAATGGATAGAAATCCGGGAGCACCGCCGCTGTATGCGCAGCTGGAACAGATTCTGAAACAGCAGATCGAATGCGGCACGTACAAAAAAGGAGATTTTCTGCCAACAGAAAAAGAGCTGATGGAAAAGTACGAGCTTTCGCGTGTGACAGTACGCCAGGCGATGACGAATCTGGTACAGAGCGGTTACGCCCGTGCACGGCGCGGCATCGGAACAGATGTTGTCTACGAGAAAGTCGAAGAGCAGATGGAAGGTGTCATCAGCTTCACGGAAGAAATGAAAAAGCATCATATCGAAATGCAGACAACATACTGCAAGATGGAACTGATCAGTCCCGGGGAAACGGTAGCAAGAAGTCTGCAGATTCCATTGACGGAGCCATGTTATTGCCTGAAACGTGTGAGGAATGCTGTGGGAAAACCCATGGTCTATACCATTACGTATCTGAAAAAAATCTGCGAACTGCCAACAGAGCCGGAGCCATACATGGAATCGCTGTATCAGTATCTGTGGGAGGAGCATGGAATCTATATTGAATCCGGCCGGGATACGCTTGAGGCGGCACTTCCATCGGAAGAGGTGCAGAAAGCACTGAAAATTGATGCGCAGATGCCTATTTTTATCCGGACACGGCAGACATTTCGGAAGGGCGGCGAGGTTTTTGAATATTCGATCTGCTATTATCCGGGAAATCGTTATAAGTACACGGTGGAACTGTAAACATATGACATGTAAAAAAACGAAACCGGACAGAAGTGCGAAATCCGCCAGATGCGAAAGCGTTGAAACAAAGATGATAGGTCTGATCGGCGCAGGAAACAACCCAATGGATGGAAGAAAAATTAAGAAAAGGAAAAGAATCCAAATGAATTTAAAAAAGAAATATGGAAACTACGAATTACATCCGCAAATGAAGATCACAGGATACGAAAATGAAATCTGGGATGAAAAAAGGAGATCATCGAAGAATTAAAACTGGCGGTTCAGGAAAAACAGAAAGAAAAG
>ENA-OQIR01000181-OQIR01000181.1-human-gut-metagenome-genome-assembly--contig:-NODE-181-length-29256-cov-2.277696_pt1 | contig 29256 bp, 40 predicted proteins | sample MGYA00242580_ERZ504745 | MGnify/ENA primary metagenome ERZ504745 (study PRJEB26092, sample SAMD00036214) | human gut metagenome | host: Homo sapiens | study: EMG produced TPA metagenomics assembly of...
CCGACCATCATAGCATTTTCACCTTTACAGTCTGCTTTCTCAAGTGCTTTTTGAAAAGTCTTATATCGGGTTTTGATACACCCTCCTCCGCAGAGGATATGACAAGGCTGATATACTTTGCCAAGCCATACTTTTCAAGACGTTTTTGTGTCCCCAACGGTTGATTCGCTATAACTCCGATTTTGTACTTACCATACAGTTGTGACAAAACATTTTCAGAATATTCATAAGGCATTTCAAGCTCACTGTGCCATTCTGCCCTATTCAATCCCGATATAATAACAGCAGCATCATACGGAATTAAATTTTTCAAAGCACAGTCATCCATTAATTTATAAAACTCTCTTACGCTTATGTTACTCCCTTTTACCGTATCGCTGACACGTTTTTCCCACGCCTTGCTTTCATCAACAAGCGTTGAACCGACATCGAAAAATATCCACTTTATCATTCTCTTATCTGACCGTCACCGTAAATTATATATTTAATAGAAGTCAATGCCTCAAGTCCCATTGGACCTCTTGCGTGCATTTTTTGTGTACTTATACCTATTTCAGCACCAAATCCGAACTCAAAACCATCCGTAAATCTTGTAGAAAGCATTCACATATACAAGCAGCTGCATCTACTTCATCCAGGAATTTCTGGGCATTGTTGTAATCTCTGGTAATAATTGCCTCTGAATGGCCTGTATTGTAGCGATTGATGTGGCGAATCGCTTCATCTGCAGATCCAACTACTTTTATAGAAGTATATAGTCCAGATATTCTGTACCCCAGTCTTCCTCAGTGGCAGTGACTGCGTCTGGGATCAAAGCCTTCGCTTCCTCGTCAGCACGCATCTCCACATTCTTTGTCCGAAGGCGCTCTGCAAGAACCGGAAGGAAAGCATCCTTCACTTTCTCATGCACCAGAAGAGACTCACAGGCATTGCAGACACCCACCCGCTGTGTCTTGGCATTCATCACAATGTCTGCCGCCATCTGAAGATCTGCGCTCTCATCCACATAAATATGGCAGTTTCCGGTACCAGTTTCGATTACAGGAATCGTGCTGTTATTTACTACTGCTTTAATAAGACCTTTGCCTCCTCGTGGAATCAGCACATCCACATATTCATTCATTTTCATAAATTCTGCAGCAGTCTCACGGGAAGTATCCTGGATCAGCTGAATTGCGTTCTCTGTTATGTCATTGGCTTTCAGGGTTTCACGAATACACTTCACGATAGCTTCGTTTGAAAGGATTGCATCACTGCCACCCTTCAAGATCACTACATTTCCGGTCTTAAAGCAAAGGCCAAAAGCATCCGCCGTTACATTCGGACGTGCTTCATAAATGATTCCGATCACGCCAAGCGGTACCCGTTTCTGTCCGATGAGCAGTCCATTCGGGCGTTTTTCATCCCGGTTACCTCACCGATCGGATCCTCCAGCGCTACCAGCTGCTGCAGACCTTCTGCCATTCCCTGAATTCTTTCCGGTGTAAGAAGAAGTCTGTCTACCAGTCCTTCCGGCATATTGTTCTTTTTTCCATTCTCCACATCAACAGCATTGGCTTTGATCAGCTCATCTGTACATTCCACAAGATGTTCCGCAACTGCCGCAAGCACCTGGTTCTTTTTGTTTTGTGGTTATGATCCGCAGCATATTTTCTGCTTCTTTTGCATTTTGTCCAAGCTTCTAACAGCATTTCATTCATAGCATAACCTCCCCGGGACATTTCCTGTCCCTTTAAATAATAAAACCTAAAAAAATGCTTAATTTATAAATTTCTTTTTCTGTAACAATGATCTCCGGTGAAATGTCTGTAGCTCCACCGGTACCTCTGACATCATCTGAAATTCAAATGCAACTGCAACCCTTGTGATATATGGATGTTTTTCCAGAAAGCGGTCATAAAAACCGCCGCCATAGCCTACCCGGTTGCAGTTCACGTCAAAAGCCACCCCAGGCATGACCATCATAGCTTCTTCCAGGAGACCTTTTCTCCGTCTTCCTTTGGCTCCGGGATCCCGAAATAGCCGGATTCCAACTGACTGAAATCGGTCAGTCTGTAAAATACCATATCCTTCCCGAAAACCTTTGGCACTGCCACTTCCTTACCGTCTTTCCAGGCCTGTTCGATAATATAGCGTGTGATCATTCATGGTTATAATCTGCGTATGCCATGATCCGTTCTGCATTCCGGTATTCCGGAAGCTGTGTCAGGGCCTCTGTAATCCGGAGACTGTTTTCCCGGATCCAGGCATCGGTATGTTCTTTTCTGGCTTTGAATATCTTTTTTCTAATTTCCTTTTTTTCTTCCATATTTTTCTCCAAGATTGGTGATGCTGCCATCCTTTTCTTTGATATCGATGTTATTCAGATGTGCACGGAGATTTCCCTTCACTGCATCCAGATATTCTCTCCGAGCTTCGCCTGTTCCACCTTTTCTTCCTCGGTAAGACCTACACTTTTCTGTTTATGCGCCAGTGCGTTGATCCTGTCGATCTTGATATTATCCATCATAATCTTATTCTCCTTAAAGCAGTTTTTCGATATAATCAATGAGGAAGAATTCTTCCTTCTTGTTTCCTACAAATAATGTTCCGCAGCTCCTGCCTTCCACGATCCTGTGGATGTTGTGGAAGTCATTTCCGTTGGCAATGACCATGTCCGCCCCTGCCGCAGTGGCGATGATCGCAGCGGTAAGCTTGGTCGCCATTCCGCCGGTACCCACATTGCTTCCTGTGGAGGATTTGCCAAGCTTACGCATATTGTCATCCATGTTTTCTACAATATCGATAAACTGTGCATCCGGATTGGAATTGGGATCGTCTGTAAAAAGACCGTCAATATCGGACATGAGGATCAGAAGATCCGCATCGATCAGTGCAGCAACCACGGAGGAAAGGGTATCGTTGTCTCCGAATTTTACCAGGTTCTGGAATTCGTAGGAGGATACCGAGTCGTTCTCATTTACAATGGGGATCACCTTTTCTGCCAGAAGCTGCTGGAAGGTATTCTGGGCATTCCTGCGGTTGGTGTTGTTGACCATGGTATTCTTGGTCATCAGGATCTGTGCCACCATCTGATTGTATTCCCCGAAAAGCTTCTGATAAATGGTCATCAGCCTGGCCTGTCCCACAGCTGCACAGGCCTGCTTTTTCTCAAGCTCTGCCGGCTTTCCCTTCATCCCCAGTGCAGCTGCACCTACCGCAATAGCTCCGGAGGATACCAGCACTACGTCTTTCCCCTGGTTATGAAGGTCGCTGAGCTCTCGGGCCAGGATCTCCAGCTTACGGAAATCCAGTCTTCCTGTTTCTGCGTGGATCAGTGATGATGATCCGATCTTGATAACAATGCGTTTCTTGTCTTTCAGTCGTTCCCTGTAATTTGCGTTCATGTTTTGGTTTCTCCTGATACCTGTATATTAGTCTTACTGATAAGTAACGGAATCAATCCTGTCATTCTGTACGATCTCCACCCAGGTAGTACCCGGATTCAGGCGGATCTCCTGTTCATTTCCGTCGTAATAATGCGTGATCCCCCATGGAGAATTCTTCTCCCAGCGGATATCAATGGCTTTGCCTCTGGTAATAAACTTGCCCTCTCCGCCGGAAATGGCATCAATATTCAGATAGCCGTTTCATCGTAAGCCGGGCAGGATGAATACTGAAGGATGATATTGTCGCAGGTAAGCTGTTCATTATCCAGCTGATCCACATGTTCCCTGCCAAACTGGAATCTCTTATATTCCTTTGTCTCTTCATCGTATTCATACCACGGATGATTATCAGTAAAATTATCCAGCTTCACAAGGCTGGCTGTGATCCCATCCGGCACGGTCTCTGTACCATCTTCTGCAAAAAGATAATGTCCGGTATATTCTTCTTTATATTCCTGGCTGTATCCCATAGCATCTATGCCTGCCTGAAGGTGGCTGGCATCTGTATAGGCATTGTGAGGTGCCTTCCTGTCTGTTGTACGGAAAAAAGCAAGCTTGCCAATCTGGATCCCGTTAAGGTTATCGATCACATGCTGCTCCAGATAAGGCAGTGCATAGGCAGCCTGTCCGTAGTGGGCATAGATCGCATTAAATTCGTTGGCGTAAAAGAGATAATAGTCACGGCAGCTGCGAACGGAACCGATCCGTTCCAGCTCATCATAATCTTCGAGAATGCCCATAAGACGAGTAATATTACCTTCCACCGGCGCTTCGTAGACAACACCGGCATGTCCGATACCACTCTGCGGAGCTCCGACACTGTTGTTGCCCATCATCACGGCAACCGGTCTCCTACGTCCAATGCTCTCCGGAACATTTTCGCCGGTGAGATAACTCTTTACCTGGGTTTCTTCCTGTTTCTCCCCATTGGGGACAAAACCTACCAGATCCTGCCCGGCTCCAAAAGCGGGAACAGTCTGGGCAATGCAGATGCATGCAGCTGTGATACCTGCCAGTATACCTGTCTTTTCATTCTCATATATTACCTCCTTTTCTTAAAGCGGAAAAGCTTTCCGCTTAGCTTTTCTGTGGGACAGCACGTGATCATTCGCTGTATTAGCGGTTGATCCCCAGTTCCTTCAGTGCTGCTGCCTGCTTGGCTTCCATGACCTTTGCCTCATCCTCTGTCATATGATCATAGCCCAGAAGATGCAGCATACTATGTGCCACCAGGAAACAGAATTCCCTCGTCACACTATGTCCGTATTCCTCTGCCTGGGCAAAAACCTTAGGCACGGAGATCATGATATCTCCAAGAAGGAGTTCATCACTGTCCAGATCAAAATAGGACTCATCCTCTTCCACAACGGAATAATCCGCCGGTGTCTCAAAGGGGATCATAGGAAATGACAGCACATCTGTAGGAGCCTGGATATTCCGGAATTCCGTATTTACCCTCTTGATCTCCTCGTTGTCTGTCAGGACAAGATTGACCTGTCCGTCATAGGGGCATTTTTCCATTTCAAGAACCTTGTCCGCAACCTGGGATGCAAGGGCAGCATAGTCAATGCCTAACTCCTGATCTGTCTCATATTCGATATTTATGGTCATCTTCTGTACTCCTTATTTTTCACAGCATACCTGTCATCCTTCCTGGATTTGGCAGGCTTCTGTTTTTTTTCATAATCGTCATAGGCCTGCACGATCTGCTGTACAAGTGGATGACGTACAACATCCTTGCTGGTCAGCTGACAGAATCCGATGTCATCGATCTTCTTCAGAACCTTCATCGCCACATCCAGACCGGACGTGGCGTCCCTGGGAAGGTCCTTCTGGGATGCATCGCCTGTGATGATCACCTTGGAACCGAAGCCGATCCTGGTCAGGAACATCTTCATCTGGGCAGGTGTGGTATTCTGCGCCTCATCCAGGATGATAAAGGCATTATCCAGTGTACGTCCTCTCATATAGGCAAGAGGGCAACCTCGATGAGTCCCTTCTCCATGTTTTTGGCAAAGCTGTCTGCCCCCATGATCTGATACAGTGCGTCATAAAGAGGACGCAGATAGGGATCGACCTTGCTCTGGAGATCGCCGGGAAGGAATCCCAGCTTCTCTCCTGCCTCAATGGCCGGTCTGGTAAGAATGATCCTGGAAACCTCCTCATTGCGAAAAGCAGTTACTGCCATGGCCATGGCAAGATAGGTTTTGCCGGTTCCGGCAGGTCCCACACCGAATACGATCATCTTCTTGCGGATCTGTTCCACATAGTCCTTCTGTCCGAGGGTCTTGGGTTTGATCGGCCTGCCCTGTATGGTATTACAGATAAAATCCTTGTCGATCTCCTCCATCACGGATCCAATCTTCTCCATAGCAAGGGAAAGTGCGTAATTCACATTCTGCTGTGTGATGGTATTGCCTCTGCCCGCAAGCGTGTTCAGTTCCTCCACGATTGCCCTGGCCTGTGTGGCTCCCTCCTGGCTTCCCAGAATCTTAAGAGAACCGTCACGGAAGATCATGGTTACGTTCAGAGTACGTTCGATCAGCTTCAGATGCTCGTCAAACTGTCCGAAAATATTCGCCTGGCGGTCTGCCGGCACATCCACATATAATTCGATAATGCTGCTAGCCATCCTCTGGTGTCCTTTCTTTTGGCTGCGTCTTTTTTTCTGTGGGGACTTCTCTTCCGGTCCTTTCAATGACGGTAAGAGTGCCTCTGCTGACGCAGTCTGGTGATTTATTTCTATTTTAACATTATTTTCAGATATTTGAACCCCTTTTTCTATTAATTTTTCTTCATAAGCATAAAGCCTCTGTATGGCCTGTTTTTTGGCGGCATCCTCTGTCAGCCTTTCTTTTCGGAGCTCAAACCTGTTGGTAGTGATGATCCCCAGGGAAAGAGGAACCTGAAAGATCCCGGCACTGAAAAGAGATTCCCGGCAGATAAGACGATCTTCATTTTGCTGCAGAGGAGAGGAAAGGTCCAGGAAACTACTTCCAAGCTGAAAAAAAATCGTTGTTTTATTTTTACCGGACCATACCTTTTTCTCTATGTCCAACGGAAAGGTATCGTAATAGGCAATGGAATGACAGACGTAAATATCCGCATCTGCCTGAACATACTCATAGCGGATGACCTCCTGGCTGTCATCTGTGATATCCACGATCCCGGAAACAGTTCCTGGCCTTTTTTTATTTCATCCCCTACCCTGACAAGAGGAGTTCCCTGCCGTGTGACCATGGAATCGATCACACCGTCCAGAGTTGAAAACAGACTGCAGGATTTATCTTCCGGCTCTGCTTTTTCTCCAACACTTCCCTCCCGGATCTCAAAACGCAGGCCCGTTCCCGAAAATCCGGCAGACACCCAGGTGATCTCCGGAAATTCTCTTCGCAGAGAAGCTGCAAGTGCACTGCAGCTGATTTTCTTTCTGGACATTCCGAAATGGATTCCCTGCTCTTTCAGAAATCCCATCAGCTGGGTTGTGGGATTTAGAATATTTCCCGGATCTCAACGTTCCACACTCTTCCTGACAGAAAAAAAGAAGGCAGAAAACTGCCAGAAACCCTGCAGGATCATTTTTCTTCTTTTACAGAAAAGCAGAAAAACAAAGGCCCTCTTTTTTCAGGATGTGGATATGTACCCCTGTTTTTCTCCGCAGTGGCGAGATCTGCAGAAAATCCGCTACCTTCATGGTCAGCTGAAGCTCTGTCTCACCGGTACGGATAATCCTTTTCAGATCCATTTCCCTGCCTCTGCAAAGGTTCACAAACCGCTGACACTGCTGCCCCTTAACAGAAACCCGCACAAAACCTGGGGCCATTACTTATTCCCCTCCTCCAGCGTAATGTTTTCGATCTGCCCGCGGATACATAGTTCAAGGGTTGTGTAACAGGGGATCACAAGGTTTTTTCCACGGATCACAAGTCTGCCGGAAGGTGTCAGTATCAGGATCTCCTCCCTTGTATAGCTCTGGATATTCCGGTAATTTTCGATCACTGCCTGACGTTTTCCCGTAAGTATCACCTGCACCTCCCGAAATTCCGATTCCCCGGGAAGCTCCAGAAAATCTGACATTTTTCTCATAAAAAAATCCTCCGGCTTTTATCATTAATCTATGCCGGAGGATTTCTTCTTATGTATCTTTCGCTGCATCTGCTTTTTGTCTTTTATCTGCGGATCAGCACCATGGAAAACCATAGGATGGTATTTCCACCCAGATTGTATTCCATAGCTTCCTTTTCTACGATCTCACTGACAACCACGCCATAGCTTTCCAGACATGGAACATCGAAAGGTACGCGAACAATCATGGCTAACAACACCAGAAGCGTTCTTGTGGTAGGACTCGGCCGTTTCGGCAGTTCCGTAGCCACCACATTGGATACGATGGGACAGGATGTGCTCGCCGTCGACAAGGACGGCGAACTGGTGAACCGCTGGTCGTCGCAGATCCCCACCGTGCAGGCCGACATGACCGACGTGATGGCGTTGGAGCAGATCAACGCCTCCGATTTCGACACGGCGGTCGTAGCCATCGGCGACAGCGTCGAAGCGTCCGTCATCACCGCCGGCAATCTGCTGGACGCGGGCATCTCCGACATTTGGGCGAAGTCGGTGTCCAAGGAGCATGCGCGCATTCTGCAGCGTATCGGCGCACGGCACATCATCAACGCGGAGACCGATGCCGGCAAACGCGTAGGGCACTTGGTGTCCGGCAACTATCTGACTACATCGAGCTTGAAGGCGCGTACAGCGTGGTGAAGATCCACACTCCCCCGCATGTCGTCGGTTACTCCATCGAGGATGCGCGCGTACATGAACGGTTCGGCATCACCGTGGTCGGTGTCAAATCGCCGGGCAAGGAATTCGAATACGGTTCGAAAGAGCTGATTATGCACCGTAACGACGAGCTCATCATCATGGGCAAGCAGGATCAGATCGACAAGTTTTTGAGGGGCTAGGCCCACGGAACATGCAAAAGGCCGGCGGTCCATATGGGATTTTTCATATAGCTGCCGGCCTTTCATTTTTACGCTATCGATTGGCGGAGAACGGTTTACGCCACTGCATACAGCAGATACTCGATGTTGCCGTGCGTGCCTTCGATCGGTGAGACCGCCGTGGCGCGTACATCCAGTCCGTTGGCTTTCGCGCAGGCGGTGACGGTGTCGAGCGCCTGTTTGCGTAAGGTTTCGCTTTCCACGATGCCGTTTTTGCCGAGGTTGCCTTTGCCGACTTCGAACTGCGGTTTGACCAGCAGCACGACGTGTGCGCCGGGCGCGGCGATGCGCGCGATGACGGGAATCACGTATGTCAACGAGATGAATGACACGTCGGATACGATCATGCTTGGCCGGTACGGCAGATCATCCGCTTCGACGTCGCGGATGTTGACGCCGCTCATTTCGATGATGCGCTCGTTGCCTGCGATGCGCGGGTCAAGCTGGCCGTGCCCCACGTCGAGCGCGATCACATGCGCGGCACCGCGTCGCAGAAGCACGTCGCAGAAACCGCCGGTGGACGCGCCGATGTCGAGGCAATCGAGTCCTTCCGCGGAACGCAGGCCCGTCTGGGAGAACATGTCGAGCGCGCCGACCAGCTTGTAGGCTCCACGGGAGACGTAATCGTCTCCCAGATCGGCATCAAGCGTGTCGGCGGCCGTGACTTTGAGCGACGCTTTGGATGCGACGGTGCCGTTCACCCGGACCTTGCCGGATTCGATCAGCCGTTGTGCTTTGGAGCGACTATCCGTGACGCCACGCTCCACCAGCGCGATGTCGAGTCGGACGACGGCACCGGAATCGTCATTCATGTTGCGCATACGCACGTGCGGCAATCAGGCGATTCGGAATTCCGGCACGATCATGCCGTCGACGCTGTGTCCGCGATCCGCCGCATCCCACATGGCGGCGCAGGCCGCACGAAGACCGTCGACGCTGGTGATGTCGGTGACGTAAAGACGATCGCCGTCGACGCACGCCTGCACGTCGCGGCAGCTCCAAGCGCCAGCCTCATGCACGACTTCGGGGGCCGGCTCGTTAAGTCCGGTCAGGTCCTTGGCGATGTAGGTCGGACGCAGATGCTCCGGAGCGAACATCAGCTCATGCGGATTGGTGACGCCGGTCAGCACGGCCAGGGAATCATAGCCGCCACGATTGCCGGCTTCGATATCGGTATCGAGGCGGTCGCCGATGGCGAGGCATGCTTCCTTGGCCACTGGTTCGGCACCATCATGCGCGGCAAGCAGTCGGGCTTCGTCGTACATGGCGGATTCCGGCTTGCCTGCGGACGAAACCGGTTCCACACCAGTGGCGTTGATGACGGCCATGATCATGGAACCGCAACCGGGGGCGATGCCCAGCTCACGCGGAATGGTCAGGTCGCGGTTGGTCACGAAATACGTGGCGCCCTGTTCTACGGCGTAGGCGATTTGCGCCATCTGGTTCCAAGACATGTCCGGGTACCAGCCTTGGATGGCCGCGACCGGCTTGTCTTCGGCGGAATCAACCACTTCAAGACCCTGCTTGGCGACTTCCTCACGCAGATGCTGTGCGCCGAGCACGAACACTTTCGCACCTTGCGGCACCGCACGGGCCACCATACGGGCAGCCACCACGGACGAGGTGATGACCTGCCATGGTTCGACGTCAAGGTCGAAGCCCTTAAGCTGGTCGGCCACCACGGATTGCAGTCGGGAGGAATTGTTGGTGGTGTATTCCACCGTCATGCCGAGCCTTCGGCCTTGCGGATGCTCTCTGCAGCATGTTCCACCGGATTCTTGCCACGGTAGACCACGCCGTCAAGATCAAGCAGCGCCAGCTGGTAGCTTCGCTCAGCGGACGGGTTGTGGATTTCAGCATTGTTTTGCCGCACCTCACTCGTTGTCGGAATCGGCTGCGGATTCGACCTCATCCTCAGTCTGGTCGTCTTCGGAGTCGCCCGCGTTTTCGCCGTCACCGGCAGGCTCGTCGTCGGACTCGGCGCCTTCCTTGGCCGCTTCGGCATCAAGCTGGGTCTCATCGTTGGTCTCGCCGTTCTCGTCGACGGCCTCGGAATCGTCCTCATCCTCGTCTTCCGGCGCATACTGGGCGTCATCTTCGGAAATGCCGAGCTTGTCCATAAGCTCGTCGTTCAATTCCTGCATGTCGTATTCGATGACCAGATCGTCGGAGGTCTCGTCCTCTTCGGCATCGGCGTACTGCAGCTCAAGCTTGTCAAGCAGCTGGTCGAGAGCCACGGCCTCATCGGAGCGTCCGGCCTGCTCGAGGAAGTACTGTTCGGCCTGCACCGCACGCATGCGGTATTCGCCGGCCAGGCCTTGGAACGGCCCAGCGTATGCACGATCTCAATGGCTTATCCCACAGCTCGAGGTCGCCCAGCGCGCCCGCGTACACGAGGAACATCTCGGCCTTGGATTCGCCGCGCAGATACTTCGCGTCATCGCTCATGGCGGTTTCGATGGCCTTCTTCGGCTCGCCCATGCCACGCTCGCAGTCGGCGATGAACGGCAGATAGTCAAGGAAACCGTTCATGCGGAACGCGGTGCGGAACTCACGCAGGGCAAGTTTGTAATCGCCCTGACGGTAGGCCACGAACGCAAGGGTCTCACGCGCGAAATCAATACGGGAAGCCTGATGCGCCACCCACTTGGCGTGTTCGAGCGCCAGCTCCGGATCCCTTTCCTCAAGCGTGTAGGCGGCGAGGATGTGCAGGCCGATGTTCTCCGCATGTTCCTTGGACAGGCCACGTAGACGCTCACGGTCATCGGTGGACAGCATGCTCCACTCGATGCCCTTCGGCATCTTCGGCTCGCCCGGGCGACGATGCGTGTACGGGTTTTGCGACGGGAAGCTCATCGTGCCGTCGGAATTGCGACGCGGCTTCGACAGGTATTCACCGCGCTTCGCCTCGCGGTACTCCATCTTCTCTTCACGGGTGAATTCGCGGCGCTCCTCGCCTTCCGGACGCTGGTCGCGGTCCTTGTGGAAGTCACGACGCTGGTTGTCACGGCGGAAATCCCTGCGATCGCCGTCACGACGATCATCACGACGGAAATTACGACGCTCGCCATCACGGCGCTCCCCGCGGCGGTCATCGCGGCGGAAGTCTCTGCGATCGCCGTCCTTGTGGAAATTGCAGCCGCCACGACGCTCACCATCGTCACGGCGGAAGTCACGACGGTCACCGTCATGACGGAAATTGCGACGCTCGCCATCACCATGCGGTCGTCACGATGGAAATCCCTGCGATCGCCGTCACGACGGTCATTATGACGGAAGCCGGAACGCTCGCCATCACGCTGGTAGCGCGGATTGTCGCCGCGATTGCCACGATAGCCGCCACGGCGGTCGTCACGACGCTCGCCATCGCGGTTGAACTTGCGCGGACCGTTGTGGAAACGACGCTCCTGGCCTTCGCTTTCGCCGTCGCGATGGAAATCGCGGTCGCCACGACGGTATCCGCCGCCATTGCCCTTGCGATATCCGCCCTTACGGTCATCGTTGTGGAAGCCGCCGGACTTGTGTCCGTAGGACTTGCCGCCGTTGCCGCGCGGCTTGAATCCCTTGCCACCGCGGTTACCCGGCCTGCCCGAGCCGTAGGACTTGTGGTTGCCGTAGGACTTGCCGCGCGATCCGCGCTGTTCTTCTGCCATGCTGTTCCTTATTGGTCTTGAGATACTTGCGATTATTTACTTACGATTGCCTATGCGTCTCACGCCTGTTCGACGACGCCGAGCGCCTTCTTACCGCGGCGGATGAGCACGAAACGACCATGCAGGAAGTCACCGTCCTGCAACGTCTGTTCCTCATCCTCCACGCGCGTGTTGTTGAGGTACACGCCACCGGACTTGATGGTCTTGCGCGCCTCGGAAATCGACTTGAACAGGCCTGCCTTCATACCAGCCTCGGCCACACGGTCGCCGGCTGCGACCTTGGCGAATTCCCCATCGACCTTCATGCCGTCGATAGCGGCCTCAAGCGTGGACTCGTCGATGTCCGCCAGATCGCCGCCACGTCCGAACAACGCGCCGGCAGCTTCGATGGCCTGGCGAGTGGCTTCCTCGCCATGCACGAAGCTGGTGACCTCCCATGCGAGGGTGCGCTGCGCCTCACGCGCGCCCGGATTGGTCTTGCTTTCCTCGATAAGCCGTTCGATTTCGGCCTTTGGCAGGAAGGTGAACGCCTTGAGCAGGTTCTCCATCTCGCTGTCGGGACGGTTGAACCAGAACTGGTAGAACTTGTAGGGGCTGAGCATCGTGCCATCCAACCAGACGGCGTTGCCTTCGGACTTGCCGAACTTCTTGCCCTGCGCGTCGGTGATGATCGGGCTGGTGAACACGTTCACGTCCACGCCGCGCACCTTGTGGATCAGATCCAGACCGGAGGTGAGGTTGCCCCACTGGTCGGAGCGCCGATCTCCAGCACGCAATGGTACTCGTCGAACAGGTGCAGGAAGTCGTTGCCCTGCAGCACCTGGTAGCTGAACTCGGTGAAGGAGATGCCTTCCTCGGAGTTGAGGCGACGGGCACGGTGTCCTTGGCGAGCATGGTGCCCATACGGAAATTCTTGCCGACGTCACGCAGGAAGTCGATGACGTTCATCGAAGCGGTCCAATCGTAGTTGGACACGAAACGCACCGGATTGCTGCCTTCGGTCTCGAGGATGCCGCCGATCTGCTTCTTCAGACGATCGGCCCAGCCGGCCACGACGTCCTTCGGGTTGAGCGTACGTTCGCCCGACTGGCGCGGATCTCCGATCAGGCCGGTGGCGCCGCCGACCAACGCGATCGGATGGTGTCCTGCGGCCTGCAGGTGGCGCATGTTGATGAGCTGAACGAGGTTGCCGATGTGCAGGGAGGCGGCGGTCGGATCGAAGCCGCAATAATAGGTGATGGGCTCTCCGTTCAACGCTTCGGCGAGTCGATCCCTGTCAGTGGACTGGGAAATCAACCCGCGCCATTCCAGTTCATCGAGGACGGAATCGAAACCGGCCTCCTTGAAATCGATGACGTGAGCCATAACTGTGCTTTCTCCCTATCGAATTGTGGACATTACCGCGTTTTACGCACCCTACAGTTTCGCAGAAGACACAGACAGCCGCGTGTGCCGTTTTCCATGTTTTTATCAAAGCGATCACGGAACATGCCGGTTAAAATCGAAAACGGAATCTCATTGACGAGAAGAAGGGAGGCCTGCATGGATCGCAAAGGCATGAAGGCCAATGCAAGGAAAGCCTATAAGAGACACTATTGGATGATAGTCGTCATCTGCCTGTTCGCTTCGGTGTTCGGTGTCGCCTACAGTTCGTCGACATGGTCGGTGAACGCCAGTTCCCCGTCCGCAACCGTGCAGGAGGATGGCACAGCGCAATCCGACAACGTGTGAAAGTGTTGGAGAACCTGCTTGTCGGCGATGAAAGCCAGGCACGCAGGCAAGTGGAGCACAATCAGGAGCAGATCGTGCAAAACGACACCAATGCCATGATGGGGCGTAAACGCGGCGTGTTCGCGTCTCTGCTCAACTCGTTCTCATCGGGTTCGGTCATTCTGTCGATGGCCGATGCGGCCAATTCCATCGTGCATAATGACGGCGTCGCCGTGGCCGTACCGATCGTCGTGTCCCTGGCCGTTTACCTTTTCGTATGGCTGTTCGTCCAGCAGACATACCGGGTGGTCATGATGCGCATGCTGCTTGAGGGGCGGACCTACGACAAACTTCCCGTGAGCCGTTTCCTCTACCCGATCACCACGCGCAAATGGTTGTCGATGGCGAAGGTGATGCTGCTCGAGAACGTGTTCCTGTTCCTGTGGACGTTCACCATCATCGGCGCGTTCATCAAACCGTATTCCTACCGTATGGTGCCCTACATCGTCGCCGAAAATCCGAATATCGGGGCACGGGAGGCCATCAGCCTGTCCAGGCGCATGATGAAGGGTCACAAGTGGGAGTGTTTCGTGGCTGACCTGTCGTTCCTTGGCTGGTGGCTGCTCAATCTGTTCACGCTCGGCTTGAGCGGCATCTTCTATTCCAACGGCTATAACGCGGCGTTTTTCGTCGAATATTACGTGCATGTGCGCGGATTGTCCAAGGATTCGGGATTGGAGGGAAGCGAGCTGCTCAGCGACGAATACCTGTACAGCAAGGCCTCCGCTGAGACATTGCATGCCGCGTATGGTGATGTTGCCGAAACGGTGGAGCAGTTGTCCAGCAATCTTGTTCCGGTGGACAAGCCGAACGGTTTCGTCGGGTTCCTGTCCGAATGGTTGGGCGTGCGTATCCTGCATGCGCGGTCGGTGACCAAGTATGAGGAGTATCGCGAGCAACTGCACCAGATCGATACCGGCAGGGAGATTCTGGACGGCGCTATCTATCCTGGTCGTCTGGCTCCGGCGCCGATGGCGTTCCGGTTCCGCGAATCCCGCACCGTCAGCTCCGATCGCAGCTATTCGTTGGTCAATCTGGTCATGATGTTCTTCATCTTCTGTTTCGTGGGATGGGTATGGGAGGTGAGCCTCGCTTCATTTCCGAAGGAACGTTCGTGAATCGTGGCACGCTGCATGGGCCATGGCTGCCGATCTATGGCACCGGCGGAGTGATTATCCTTATTCTGCTGAAGAAGTTGAGGAAGAAGCCCTTGTTCGAGTTCCTGGCCGCCATGGTCTTGTGTGGCGGGTTGGAGTACTTCTCGTCCTGGTATCTGGAGAAGACCCACGGAGGACAACGCTGGTGGGATTACACCGGTTATTTTCTCAATCTCAATGGTCGTATCTGTGCCGAGGGTCTGCTGACGTTTGGTTTGGGCGGTTTGGCGATTGTGTATCTGCTGGCTCCTGCATTGGACAACTTGCTGAGTCGTATCGATACAAGAAAGCTCACCGTTGTGGCCGTCGTGCTTCTGGCGTTCTACTGTGTGGACCAGGCGTATTCGGCGCAGCATCCGAACATTGGTGCCGGCATCACCGATTACAAGGGGTCGGCCACATCGCAAGTATCGTAGCCCCTATCCGATGTGATGCATAAAGGGATTTTGCCCCGTCAGCGTGCGCAACGCAGGTTGGCGGGGCAAATCGTTTTTGGACACATGCTATACGACACGTGTGGCCGGTGGAAACTTACTTTCGGCGCAGCATCTCACGCACGGTTTCCATGATCTTGCTGTATTTGGTGGAGTCCGTGGAACGCATGCGTGGGAAGGAGCGGATCATACGACGTTGCTGCCAATTCAACGCGGAAGAGATAAGCTGACGCATATTGGCAACACGTTCCTGCGACGATTCCGACAAATCATGCATCTTCTCGCGGAATTCCTCTTTGCCCCACTGCCAGGAGTCTCCGGCCTTCTCCGCACGCTCCTGCACCGCTTCGCTGAATTTGGCGAGACGCTCGGACAGGCCGACGATGCCCACCACGGTGACGATGGTGTCGATGATAACGACGATGGCGGCGACCGCGCATATCACGTGCACGGCAAGCAGCGGAATCATGGCGGTGAGCCGTTCGACCTGCGGCTGGACCACATCGATGATCAATACTCCGCCGAATCCGAATACGATTGCGCCGAGCAGACAGATGCGGCCTTGGATGTTGAATCGGTAATGGCTGTAATCCCACCATCTGGCGTGGAACAGCTTTTCCATGCCCCAAGAGGTGATGTATTCGAGTATGCTCGCGCCGAATGAGGAGATAAGGAAAATCTCGATGGGATTCGTGAAGTCATGCAACAGCACGATCGCAAGCACCGCGCCGCATCCGTAAATTGGGCACAACGGCCCGTTAAGGAAACCACGGTTGACCCATCGACGTTCCGAAACGGACACGAGAACCGACTCGTACACCCATCCGATGAAAGCGTATAACAGGAACCAAAGGAACAAATATTCGAGTGTGAGCGCCACAGCCATCAGCTCCTGTCCGTCGGTTGTCCGGATGCGGGTTTGTCGAAACGATCAAAAGAGAGCGTTTCCTTCGTGGCGCTGATTTTGTCGGCCGCGGTGACAAGGTATCCTTCGATGTACTTCGGCGGATAGGGAGTCAATGGGAACATGTGATGTTCGATGCTGTCCCGTTCGATCTGGTTGAGTTTGAAATCCCGTATGGCGTTGCGCATGGCCGTTTCACCATGTGTGAATCCGTGTAGCCGATGGGTGCCGTTGTCCCAGTCATGCCAATCGTAAAGGAAGTAATCATGGAGCAAAGCGGCGCGAATCAACGAACGTAGATCAACCCTATTCCACAGGTGCAGTCTGTCTGCCAGCCAGACGGACAGACAAGCCACACGAATGGAATGGGCGAATGTGGTGACCACGCCATGCTGGTAGCAGACCCTTTCGATGGCCATGTGGTCATGTTCCAGAATCTCCCGGCCGTGCGCGTAGACCAGCCGTCGTATCTGCGTGCGCGTCAACAGCACCGCTTTTTGCTCCTTGCTTGATAGGGATTACTTGAGCAGGGATTCGGGCGACTTGTATGCGGAACCGTCGGACACGGAGTTGGCGAAGGCGCGTAGCTGCTCGATGGTGGTCTTGGCGGAAACGATCTGTTCGCGCACGCGCAGCGGGGAGGTGCCTCCCTTGCCGTTGCGGGCGGAGACGGAGCCTTCGGTGGACAGCACTTCACGCACCTGCGGGCCTTGTCCGCCGGCAGGAAGTCCTTGAACACGTTGATGAAGTCCTCGTCGGTCAAATCCCACAGCTCCTGGCCGCGGTCTTCGGCAATCTTGACGCATGCGCCGGAAAGCTCGTGCGCGTGACGGAACGGCACACCGTTCTTGACGAGCCATTCGGCGATGTCGGTGGCGAGGGCGAAACCGGTCGGGGCTTCGGCTTCGAGGCGTTCCTTGTCGAAGACCATGGTGGCGACCATGCCGGTGAATGCCGGCAGCAGCACTTCAAGCGTGTCCACTTGGTCGAATACGGCTTCCTTGTCTTCCTGCAGGTCGCGCGCGTAGGCTGTCGGCAGGCCTTTCAAGGTGGCGAGCAGGCCAGTCAGGTCGCCGATGAGTCGTCCGGACTTGCCGCGAGTGAGTTCGGCGATGTCCGGATTCTTCTTCTGCGGCATGATGGACGAGCCGGTGGAGTAGGCGTCATCAAGACGCACGAACGCGAATTCCTGGGTGTTCCAGATGATGATCTCTTCGGACAGGCGGCTCAGATCGACACCGGTCATGGCGGCGATGAAGGCGAATTCGGCGACCAGATCACGGCTGGCGGTGCCGTCGATGGAGTTGGCGGTCACCTTGGAGAAGCCCAGCTCACGGGCCACAGCCACCGGTTCGAGGCCAAGGGTGTTGCCGGCGAGGGCACCGGAGCCGTACGGGCTGGCGTCGATGCGCTTATCCCAATCGGCGAGACGTTCCACGTCACGCAGCAGCGGCCACACGTGGCCATGAGCTGGTGGGCAAGCAGAACTGGCTGGGCGTGCTGCATATGCGTACGTCCCGGCATGACGGTGCGACCGGCTTTTTCGGACTGCTCGATCAGTGTTGCGGCGAGACCGAGCAGCATTTTGGCGATGATGCGGCTGTGGCGGCGCAGCCACATGCGGATGAGCGCGGCGATCTGATCGTTGCGGGAACGGCCGGCGCGGAGCTTGCCGCCGAGTTCGTCACCAGCGATCTGGAGTAGACCGCGTTCGAGTGCAGTGGCTCGTCCTCGTCATCCTCGATCGGAGCGAACGCTCCGGAATCCACGCGGCGCTGCAGCTCGTCAAGGGCGTCTTCCATGCGCTGCAGCTCATCGGCGGTCAGCAGTCCGGCGCGGCCCAATGCACGGGCATGGGCACGCGAACCGGCGATATCGTCATCGGCGAGTCGCCAGTCGAATTGGGTGGACTTGCTCAGCCGTGCGAGTTCCGGCGACGGACCAGACTTGAAACGGCCGCCCCACAGGGCAAGATGCTCACCATTAGTAGTGCTCTCGGTCATTGTTTTTCCAAATCTCCTTGCAGATATGACTGAGGGAGAGCTTACCAGTCAGGATGGTCCCGACGGTACGCTCTCCCCCATTATCAAGACGATTCACAACGTGAATCCGGATGATGCTTACTCGACGCTGTTCTCCGGAACCTCGATGCCGTTGCCGAACTTGACGTCGCGGGCTGCGGCCACGCGGCTCGGCAGACCATAGATGTCGATGAAGCCGTTGGAGGACTTCTGGTCGAAGCTGTCGCCGGAATCGTAGGTGGCCAGGTTGTAGTCGTACAGCGAGCTGTCGGAGCGACGGCCGGTCACGACGGCGCGGCCACCGTGCAGAACCATGCGAATCTCGCCGGAGACGTACTTCTGGGTGTCTTCGATGAAGCGTTCAGGGACTGGGTTGCCGGGGAGAACCACTGCGCGTCGTAGACCAGTTCGGCCCAGCGCTTGTCGATGTCGCGCTTGATGCGGTGCTGCTCGCGTTCGAGGCAGCAGTTCTCGAGTTCCTGGTGGGCTGTGATCAGCGCCACTGCGCCCGGAGCCTCGTACAGCTCGCGGGACTTGATGCCGACCAGACGATCCTCGATCAGATCGATGCGGCCGATGCCCTGCGCGCCTGCGCGACGGTTCATCTCTTCGATGGCCTGCAGCGGGGTGACGTCATGGCCGTCGATCTTGACCGGGACGCCCTGCTTGAATTCGATGACGACCTCATCCTCGACCGGTGGGAACGCCGGATCGTCGGTGTAGGAGTAGCAGTCCTTGGTCGGACCGTTCCACGGATCCTCGAGGAAACCGGTCTCGATGGCGCGGCCCCACACGTTCTGGTCGATGGAGAACGGGCTCTTCTCGGTCTGCACGATCGGCAGCTTGTGTTCCTTGGCGAAGGCGATCTCGACGTCGCGGGTCAGAGATAGGTCGCGAATCGGGCTGATGGCCTTCAGCGTCGGGTCGATGGAGGCGATGGAGACCTCGAAACGAACCTGGTCGTTGCCCTTGCCGGTGCAGCCGTGGGAAATGGTGTCAGCGCCGAACTGGTGGGCGGCACGGACGAGATGCTTGGAAATCAGCGGACGGGAGATGGCGGAGACCAGCGGGTACACGCCTTCGTACATGGCGTTGGCCTTCAGGGCTTCATGCAGTATTCGTTGGCGAATTCATCACGGGCATCGACCACGTAGGCTTCGACCGCACCGCATGCCAGCGCGCGCTGCTTGATGGTTTCGAGCTTTCGCCGCCCTGGCCGACGTCGAGGGACACGGCCCACAACATCCTTGCCGGTGCGTTCCTTCAGATACGAAATGGCGACGGAGGTGTCAAGACCACCGGAGTACGCCAGGACGAGACGATTCTGATCGCTCATGGTTTCCCTTTCTAACATCCAACGTTATTCATCAGTATATGCACAGCTCTGTATATTTATGCATATTTGGTGCGTCGTGTCCACTATATGGCTATTCACGCTTTGGAAGCGACATCAAGCAGCCATTGCGCACGCCGTTTGGCGACATCATCCTCGGAGCAGATAACCATGACCGTGTCATCTCCGGCGATGGTGCCAAGCACGCCTTCGATGGGCTGTTTATCGATGACGCTGGCCACATATTGCGCGGCGCCGGATGGCGTGTGCACGACCACGAGATTACGTGCCGCGGCCACGGATGTGACCAGTCCGGACAGTACCCGGCTAATCTGCTGCTCGGTTTTGGCGTCCGGGTTAGAAGCCGGATGTTCATCAATGTTCTGTTTGCCGACGGCGTAGGCCACGGTTCCGTCGGCAAGACGGGTCTTCGTGGCGTGAATCTCATCGAGATCACGGCTCAGCGTGGCCTGCGTCACCTCGATGCCCTGGTCGGCGAGAATCTGCGACAGTTGCGATTGCGAGGTGACGATGCGCGTCAGCAGCGCCTGCTCAATGGCGCTCAGTCGAGCGGTTCGTGTGGCAGGACGCTGCAACGCGGGAGTGTGGTCAGTCATCAGACCAGCAGGCTTTCATCGCCACGGGCCTTGCCGGCCAACCAGGTCAGCAACGCCTTCTGGGCGTGCAGACGGTTGCCTGCCTCATCCCAAACCACGGACTGAGGACCATCGATAACCTCGGCGGTGACCTCCTTGCCGCGATATGCAGGCAGGCAGTGCTGGAAGATGGCGTCGTCCTTGGCCTTGGCCATGAGTTCGGCGTTCACCTGGTAATCCCAGAACGGCTTGGAACGGACAGCGTATTCCGCTTCCTCGCCCATGGAGACCCACGTGTCGGTGAAGACGCAATCGGCTCCGGCAACAGCCTCATTCGGATCAGTAGTGACGAGGATGGAGCCGCCGGTCTCAGAGGCAATCGCTTCGGCATCGGCAACGATCTGCGGATCCGGCAGGTATCCGTACGGTCCTGCCACACGCACGTTCATGCCCGCCACAGCGCCGCCGAGCAGGTAGGAGTTGGACATGTTGTTGGCCGCGTCGCGAGATAGGCGATGGTCTGGTTCTTGAGGTTGTCTACACCGCCGCGATGTTCCGCGATGGTCTGGAAGTCAGCAAGAATCTGGCACGGATGGAATTCGTCGGTCAGTGCGTTCACCACCGGATGGGTGGAGTACTTGGCCATTTCCTCAACACGGTCCTGACCAAAGGTGCGCCACACCACGCCGTAGGCCATACGGTCAAGCACGCGAGCCGTGTCGGCCACCGGTTCGCCACGGCCCAGCTGGGAGCCGGACTTGTCAATGACCAGCGGATAGCCACCGAGTTCGGCCACGCCAATGGAGAAGCTGGAGCGGGTACGGGTACTGGGCTTGTCGAAAATCACGGCGATGCCCTGCGGGCCAGCGAACGGCTGGTGGTAGAAACGGTTCTTGTGGAACTTGATGGCCAGTTCCAGCACCTGCTTCTGTTCTTCGTGGTTCAGATCGTCATCGCGCAGCATATGGCGCAGTTCAGGGGTTGCCATTGGTATAGAGGCTCCTTTCAAATTCTTCGGGTTCGTCCGAGATCAGTCGTTAGGCAGGTCGGACGGAATCTTGGCGAGGATGGACACCGCTTGATCGACGTCCTGAGCAGTGATGACCAGCGGCGGGGCGAGACGCAACGCATTCGGAGCCACCGCATTGACGATGAGACCGTGTTCCAAAGCCCAGTTCATGGCCGCATGCGAGCAGGGGTGGGCAAGTTCGATGGCGTCGAGCAGGCCACGGCCACGCACGGAGACGAACAGCGGATTGCCGCAGGAGCGATACCGTCGCGCAGCTGCTTGCCGCGTTCTTCGGCGTGTCCACGAGGTTGTCCTCTTCGATGACTCCCAGCGTTGCCAATGCCGCCGAAGCGCCCAATGGATTGCCTGCGAAAGTGGAGCCGTGGGAACCCGGGGTGAACAGCGCGGACAGTTCGGCGCCGAAGGAAATCATGCCGCCCATCGGGAAACCACCGCCAACGCCCTTGGCGAAAGTGACGATGTCCGGGGTCACACCGCCGGAAAGATCCTCACGCTGGAAGGCGAACCATGCTCCGGTGCGTCCGATGCCGGTCTGCACTTCGTCGATGATGAGGAGCGCCTTATGTTCGTCGCACAGTTTGCGGGCGGCCTTCACATAGTCCGCTCCGAGCGGCATCACACCGGCCTCGCCCTGGATAAGCTCCATGATGACGGCCGCGACCGGCCCTTTGCCGTACTTGCCTTGGCCGGTTTCGGCGAAAGCGTCGTGCAAGGCTTCGACGTTGCCGGCTTCGACGAATTCGATGTTCGGTACCAGCGGCTCGAATTTCTCACGGATGGCGGGCTTCCACGTTGCGGACAGCGCGCCCATGGTGCGGCCGTGGAAGCGTGGGTCATGGAGATGATGCGTGCCGGTTTGCCGCCGATCTCAGGCAACGCGCCCGGCAGGGTGCGCCCGTAGAGCTTGGCGAGCTTCAGCGCCGCCTCGTTACCTTCCGCGCCGGAATTGCCGAAGTAGACGCGGGAACCTTCCGGAGCGCCCGCGAGCTTGACGAGTTTGGCGGCGAGCTTGATCTGCGGTTCGGTGGCGAAGTAGTTGCTCACATGCGCGGCCTTGGCGGCCTGTTCGCTGACGGCCTTCACCCACTTCGGATGGGCGTATCCGAGCGCGTTGACGGCGATGCCTGCAAGGAAATCGAGATATTCATTGCCGTCGACATCCCAGATGTGGGCGCCCTCACCGTGGTCCATCACGCGCAGGGGCGTGCCAAACACGTTCATATGCACCTGGGAGTACTCTCCCAGCCACTTGGCATCTTCAGTGCCGAGTGTTTCCAGTTGTTCAGTTGCCATAGGAACTCCTCATTTCAATACCGTCCTCGGGCACGACCATGGTGCCGATGCCGTCGGTGGTGAAGATCTCGTTCAGGATGGAATGCGGTTTGCGACCGTCGATAATATGGGCCCGCGGAACGCCTCCGTCGATGGCGCGCACGCAGGCTTCCATCTTCGGACGCATGCCGCTTTCCAGGTCGGGGAGCATATCGCGCAGATTCTCCACGCCGATGCGGCCAATCAGGGAGTCACGGTCCGGCCAATCGGCATACAGACCGTCGACGTCGGTCAACACGACCAGCTTGCTGGCTCCAAGGGCCGCGGCAAGGGCGGCCGCGGCGGAGTCGGCGTTCACGTTGAGCACTTCGGTGGCATCGTCTTCATTCGGAGCCACGGAGGAAACCACCGGAATACGTCCGGCGTTGATTAGATCCTCCACGGCGGACGCGTCGACGCTCACCACGTCGCCGACCAAGCGATATCGGTGGGCTTGCCGTCAATGACCGGTTTGCGCTGCATGGCCGAGAACAGGCGCCGTCCTCGCCGGACAGGCCAACCGCGAATGGACCGTGCGCGTTGATCAGGCCAACGAGTTCACGGGACACCTTGCCGGTCAGCACCATGCGGACCACATCCATGGCTTCCGGAGTGGTGACACGCAATCCGCCCTTGAATTCGGACTTGATACCAGGGCCTTAAGCATTTGGGATATCTGCGGACCGCCACCGTGCACCACGACCGGGTGCAGTCCCACCTGGCGCAGGAACACCATGTCTTCGGCGAAGCAGGCTTTCAGATGATCGTCGATCATCGCGTTGCCGCCATATTTGATGACGATGCGTTGTCCGGCGAATTCCTCCAGCCACGGCAGCGCTTCGATAAGCACTTCCGCCTTCTGGTCGGCGCGCAGGTCGGTGTGCACGTCGAAGTGGAATCCAGGTCCTTTGAGTTCTTTGGCCATTCCTATTCGATCAGCTTTCGTAGTCAGCGTTGATGTGTACGTATTCGTGGGTCAGATCGTCGGTCCAGACGGTCGCTTCCGCTTCTCCGGCGTTCAGGTCGATGTCGATGTGCACCTCGCGTGGGGTCATGTCCACTTCGGAGCGGTCGCGTCCGGCTCCGCCGTTTTCGCAGATGCGTACGCCGTTGACGTCCACCGTGACCTTTTCGGAATCGTATGGTGCGACGTCGGGCGGCACGGTGCCGAGGGAGCTGACGATGCGGCCCCAGTTCGGATCGTTGCCGGAGATGGCGCATTTGAGCAGATTGGACGCTGCGACCGCGCGGCCGCATGCCAGAGCGGCTTCTTCGGTGGTCGCGCCGGTAACTTTGACACGGATGTCATGGCTTGCGCCTTCGCCGTCGCCGATGATCTGGCGGGCGAGCGAGGCGGTGGCCTTGGCCACAAGCTCGTTGAACTCGTCCGGGTCCGGTTCGATGCCGGACGCGCCGGAAGCCAGCAGCAACACGGTGTCGTTGGTGGACATGCAGCCGTCCACGTCGATGCGGTTGAACGACATTTCGACTCCGGCGTCAAGGCGGCTTGAAGCTGTCCGGCGGTCACGACGCATCGGTGGTGATGACGCACAGCATGGTGGCCAGCTGCGGGGCGATCATGCCGGAACCTTGACCATGCCACCGATACGGAAGCCGTTGGACCTTCCAGCTCGACGGTTTTCGGCTTGGTGTCGGTGGTCATGATGGCGTGCGACGCATCGGCTCCGGCTTCGGCGGTATCGGCAAGGGTTTCAAATGCCTTGTCCGCGCCGGACAGCACGTTGTCGAGCGGCAGCAATTCGCCGATGAGACCAGTGGAACATACGGCCACGTCTTCGGCTTTGGCGCCGATGAGGCCGGCGACCTTTTCAGCGGTGGCCTTGGACTGCTCGTATCCTGCTTGCCGGTGCATGCGTTGCGCCGCCGGAGTTCAGAATCACGGCCTTCACATGGCCGTCGGATACGATGTTCCTCGACCACTGCACAGGAGCCGCGCAGAAACGGTTCGAGGTGAACACGCCGGCAGCGGCGTCAAGCGGTCCATTGTTGACCACGAGAGCCAGATCCTTCTTGCCTTCGACCGCGGAAATGCCAGCTGCCACGCCAGCTGCGGAAAAACCTTGTGCGAACGTTACGCTCACGGTGCCACTCCAATCTTCGTCAATCCTGCATCCTCAGGAAGTCCCAATGCCACATTCAGCGACTGCACGGCCTGCCCGGCGGTGCCTCGGTTGAGGTTGTCGATGGCCGCGAATGCCAGCAGGCGGCCGGCATGATGGTCGACGACCACTTGAATGTGGGCCGCGTTAGAACCGATGATGTTGGCGGTGGCCGGCATTACGCCTTCAGGCAGCACCACCATGAAATCCTGGCCTTCGTATGCATCCAGCCAGACCTGGCGGATCTCGGCATCCGTCATGCCAAGCGCTTTGTCGGTGAGTTTGGCGGAAACGGTGGCGAGAATGCCGCGCGCCATCGGCGCGAGAATCGGCGTGAAGGCGAGGGTGTAATCGTCTGCCTCCGCAGCACTCTTGCCGGCCGCGTGCGCGAAGTTCTGCAGGATCTCCGGAATGTGGCGGTGCGTACCGCCTACCGAATACGGCAGAGCGGAACCAAACGCCTCAGCCGCAAGCAGATTGGTGCGCTTGAGGTTCTTGCCGGCGCCGGAATAACCGACCACCAAATCAGCCACGATGTCTTTCGATTCGACAAGACCCTGCGTAATGCCCGGCTGCAAAGCAGCGTGGTCGCAGTGACGTTGCAGCCCGGTCCCGCAATGCGCTTGGTGCCGGGAAGCGCTTCACGCTGACGGCTGTAGGAGCCGTCAGCCGCGACGCCGGTGATGAGTTCCGGCATGCCGTAGGTCCAATGCTGGTAGAAGTCACCGCCGTAGAACGCGTCCCACGCGCTCTTTTCCTCAAGACGGTGGTCTGCGCCCAAATCCACCACCACGGCATTCGGGTCAAGCTGGGAGGCCAATGCTCCGGAAGCGCCATGAGGCAATGCAGGATGATCACGTCATGGCCGTTGAGCACTTCCGGCGTGGTGTCCTCGACCACGAGGTCCGCCAACTGCGGAATGTGCGGCATATGCTTGCCAAGCTTGTCCCCCACCGAAGAATGTCCGGCGACGCAGGTCACTTCGAAATTCGGGTGTGCCGCGAGTATGCGCAGCGCCTCACCACCCGCGTATCCAGTCGCGCCGGCCACGGCTACCGTGTATTTGGCCATGTCACGTCTCTTTTCCTTGACTCGTTGAAACACATTCAGCATACACTTTATGCACTACATTGCATAATTATGCAGTTCAATCGTGTCGGATAGTGGTCACCGCCCATAACGGGACCGTTCAGACGAACATAAAAAGATTGGTTTCAGGCGGAAATCGAGCTGGAATCACCACTTTGTCCACTGCCACCGAACATGTACTGCATCATCTGGTTATACAAATCGGCTGTGGAAATGCCGTGAACCGTCATCCAAATCACCGCAATGGTGTACAGCACGTTGATAATCAGCGCTGCCACGCCAAGCGCGTAGCCTTTCATATGCAGTTTTTTGGTACGCCACATGGCGATGGCGCCCATCACCGCAGGGATGACCGGTACCGGCAGGAATAGTGCGAACACGAACGAGATGATCGCATAGCTATCCCAATGGCCGTACAGGGGGTTCTGGCTGGGATCATTCGGGTTGATGGGATATATGCCGGGCTGTTGGTATGGATTCGGCCCATACTGGCTTGGCCCGTATTGATTTGGTCCATACTGATAGCCATTGGGCTGGCCTGATTGCTGCCGTCCCGATGCATCATATGGATTCGCCGGATACCCGTTCTGCATATACGGATTCGTCTGCGGCCGCTGCGCCGTTTGTTGTGCATCGTCCTCCGACTTGGGCTGTTCGGGAGCCCCATACATGTATGGATTGTAGTTCGCCGGATACTGGTTGGACATCGCGCCATATTCAGGCTGGTTGTACTGTCCGAATTCCGGCTGTGCCGACTGGTCCGACGACGAAGACGACGAAACCGGAGCAGCCCCGGCCACCTCCTGCCCTTCGTCGGGGTTAATCGGCTGGTTCTGCTCCGGTTCGTTCATGTCGTCCTCTTTATCTTTTTGGTTACTTCGATGGACTTGACGTGTCAGGCACGCAGTTGCGCGCCCAGCTTCGCGGCCGCATCCACGATGCGCTTGCGAATGGCTTCGCTGTCCTCGGAGGTCAGCGTCTTGTCCTCAGCGCGGAACGTGACGGCGTATGCGAGGGACTTCAATCCCTCACCCAGCTGGTCGCCGGTGTACACGTCGAACAGGTCGATGCTTTCCAAGCTGTTGCCGGCGGCTTCGACGATGGTCTTCTCGAGTTCGGCGGCGGTGACGTCCGTCGACACGGTGAAGGCCAGATCCTGCTTGACCGGCGGGAAGGTGGAAATCGGCTTGGCCTGCACCGGCTTGCCGCTCAAGGTGGCGAACGGCGCGGTCAGGTTCAGTTCGAACGCGGCGGAATGGGCCGGGAAGCCCAACGCCTCGTTGACATGCGGGTGAAGCTCGCCGACCATGCCGACGAACGTGTCACCTGCCATCACACGTGCCGCACGGCCCGGATGCCACTGCGCGGGTACGTCCTCAGCCTTCGGCTGGTCCAACGTGAGCTTTGCGCCGATGCGGTCGGAAATACGCTGCACGGCTTCAACTGCGTCGGACCAGTCCACGGCACGGCGATCGCCATCCAGCCGGAGTCGACGGCGTTGCCGGTCAGAATGCCGGCGACGTGCATCGGCTGGTCCGGCAGGCCTGCGTCAAGCGCGGCCAACTGCTCGTCGGTTGGCTTGACGGCACCCGGCAATGCCGGAATGGCCGGAGCGTTCGGATCCCACAGGTAGACGTGTCCGATTTCGTACAGCGACACGTTTTCCACGCCACGGCGCAGGTTACGCTGCACGGTCTGCGCGAGGGTCGGGATGATGTCGCGACGCAGGAACGGGCGATCGCCGGCCAGTGGGTTGGCAATTTCGACGCTGACCTTCTTGGTGGCGTCGGCGTCAAGTGCGAAGTTCTTGTAGTCTTCGTCGCCCACGAACGGATAGCTCAGGGTCTCCACCATGCCGTATTCGGCGAGTTCGTCGGCCACCTGGCGCTTGCGCAGCTGTTCGGCGGTCAGTCCGACCTTGCCTTCTACCGGTGCCGGCGGCACGGTGACCGGGATCTCATCGTAGCCGACCAGACGGGCCACTTCCTCCACCAGATCGCACGGTTCGTTGAGGTCCGGACGCCAGCTCGGCGGAGTCACGGAGAACTCACCGTTGCCACCGCCGGCCACAGTGCAGCCGATATCGGTGAGAATGTCGCTGATGGTGTTCACGTCAGTGTCCAGTCCCGCCACGCGGGCCACTTCGGACGCCTTGAACAGAATCGGACGACGATTGCAGACAGTGTTGTAATCAGTCGGGTGCTCGCTCGGCTCGCCGTTGCCATACTTGACCAGAAGCTCGGCGGCCATCTGGGCGCAGCCGGCTGCAGCTGATCATCCACGCCACGCTCGAAACGACGGGACGCTTCGGACGGAATCTTGTGACGACGTGCGGAACGCGCGATCGATACTTGGTCGAAATGAGCGGATTCCAGCAGGATGTTCTTAGTTTCAGCAGTGACCTCGCCATACAGGCCGCCCATCACGCCGGCGATGCCAAGCACACGAGAGCCACGCTCGCCGTTCGGCGAGTCGGTGATCAGCAGTCTTCGACGCTCAGGTCATGATCCTTGCCGTCCAATGTGGTGAGCTTCTCACCTTCGTTGGCGCGGCGCACGACGATCGGTCCTTCAATCTTGTCCAGATCGTAGGCATGCATCGGCTGGCCAAGATCAAGCATCACGTAATTGGTGACGTCCACCGCCAAAGAGATGGAGCGCATGCCTGCGCGGATTAGGCGGCGGCGCATCCAGTTCGGCGTGTGGCTTGCCGGGTCGAAACCACGCACGGCGCGCGCGTAGTAGCGATCGCAGCCGACCACACCGTGAATCGGATTCTTGTCGTCGACGATCACTTCGATGTCGCTCTTGACACCTTCCGGCAGACCCTGAGTGACGGGCGCCTTCTTGCCGAGGGCGGTTGCCGGATCAGTGTAGACGGCGCCAGTGGAATGGTGGTATTCGCGGGCCACGCCACGGTAGGAGAACGCGTAGCCGCGATCCGGGGTGATGTTGATTTCCAGCAGCGGCTGGTCCAGGTGCAGCAGATGCATGGCGTCATCGCCCGGCTGGAGCTTTTCGTATTCCTCCGGGGTGAAGCCGTACTTGCGTAGCAGGATGATGCCGTCGTGGTTATCACCCAGACCAAGCTCGCGCTCGGAGGCGCACATGCCGTTGGAGATGTGGCCGTAGGTCTTGCGCGGTTCGATCTTGAAATCGCCTGGCAGCACGGCGCCCGGCAGGGTCACGACAACCTTCTCGCCGGCTGCCATGTTCGGAGCTCCGCAGATGATGCCGCGTGGCACCTTGTTGCCGTTTTCATCGGTCTCGTTGTATTCGTCGCCGACGTCCACATGACACCAGTTGATGATCTTGCCGTTCTTCTGCGGTTCCGGAGTGGCGTCGACCACATAGCCGACGACAATCGGGCCGGTGACCTGGGAGGTGTGGATCTCTTCCTCTTCGAGG
>ENA-OQIR01000183-OQIR01000183.1-human-gut-metagenome-genome-assembly--contig:-NODE-183-length-29185-cov-4.064079_pt1 | contig 29185 bp, 27 predicted proteins | sample MGYA00242580_ERZ504745 | MGnify/ENA primary metagenome ERZ504745 (study PRJEB26092, sample SAMD00036214) | human gut metagenome | host: Homo sapiens | study: EMG produced TPA metagenomics assembly of...
CAAAATTAGACATCGCGTCCAGTTCATGCCCGTATACTTGCGCCCAACGACGCGGCACAATAGTGCCCAGCGACGTCCAAAGGAGGAAGTCATGTATTATTCCAACGGCAATTACGAAGCGTTTCGCCCGGCCAAGGAAGCCCGAGGGAATCGACGATAAGAACGCCTACATCATCGGCACGGGTCTTGCAGCGCTGTCCGCCGCCTGCTATCTGGTGCGTGACGCGCAGATGCCCGGCGACCACATCCACGTGTTCGAGAAGGATCCGGTGCCAGGCGGTGCCTGCGATGGCGCGAACATTCCTGGCGTCGGCTATGTGATGCGTGGCGGACGCGAGATGGACAACCATTTCGAGGTGATGTGGGATCTGTTCCGTTCCATTCCGTCCATCGAGACGGATGGCGTGTCCGTGTTGGACGAATACTACTGGCTCAACAAGGACGATCCGAACTATTCGCTATGCCGCTCCACTAAGGCGCGTGGCGTGGACGGCGGCACGAACGGCAAGTTCGCGCTGTCCGACAAGGCGTCGATGGAGATCATGAAGCTGTTCTTCACGCCGAACGAGGAACTGTACGGCAAGAAGATCTCCGACTTCTTCGACGACGAGGTGTTCGATTCGAACTTCTGGATGTACTGGCGCACCATGTTCGCCTTCGAGAACTGGCATAGCGCGTTGGAGATGAAGCTGTACATCCGCCGTTACATCCACCATATCGGCGGACTGCCGGACTTCAGCGCGTTGCGGTTCACCCGCTACAACCAGTACGAGTCGATGATTCTGCCGATGATCAAGTATCTGGAAGGCTTCGGCGTGCAGTTCCACTACAACGTGAAGGTGGAGAACGTCGATTTCGCGATTGGCGGCGGCATGGGTCCCGTACGCCCGCGCACCGGCACCGGGCAGGATACGATTTTGAGGAAGCAGGCCGAATACGGCGCGTATCCGCGCAATCCGTTCAGCTCGCCGACCAAGAAGATGGCCACACGCATCGATCTGACCGAGGCGGATGGCACGACCCGCAGCATCGATTTGGGCGAGAACGATCTGGTGTTCATCACCAATGGCGGCTGCGTGGAGAACTCCTCGATGGGTTCGCAGACCGAGCCGGCCGCGTGGGCTCCGGAGATCAAGCCCGGCGGCGGTTGGGATATGTGGCGTCGCATCGCGGCGCAGGATCCGAGCTTCGGACATCCGGACGTGTTCTGCTCCGACCCGGAGCATTCGAAGTGGATGAGCGCCACCGTCACCACGTTGGACGACGAGATTCCGCCGTACATCCAGAAGATCTGCAAGCGCGACCCGTTCTCCGGACGTGTGGTGACCGGCGGCATCGTCACCGTTGAGGATTCCAATTGCTGATGAGCTGGACGCTGAATCGCCAGCAGCAGTTCCGAGACCAGCCGAAGGACCAGCTGTGCGTATGGGTGTATGGTCTGTTCCCCGACAAGCCCGGCAACTATGTGAAGAAGCCGATGCAGGATTGCACCGGCGAGGAGATCTGCGAGGAATGGCTGTACCACATGGGCGTGCCGACCGACAAGATCGCCGACTTGGCGAAGAACCACGCCAACACGGTTCCGGTGATGATGCCGTACATCGACGCGTTCTTCATGCCGCGTTCCGCCGGCGACCGCCCCGATGTGGTGCCGGATGGCGCGGTGAATTTCGCGTTCCTCGGCCAATTCGCGGAGACGCCGCGCGACACGATCTTCACCACCGAATATTCGATGCGCACCGGCATGGAGGCCGTGTACACGCTGTGCGACGTGGACCGCGGCGTGCCGGAGGTGTGGGGTTCGGTCTATGACGTGCGCAACCTGCTCAACGCCACGGTGATGCTGCGAGACGGCAAACCGATCACCGATATGAAGCTCAACCCCATCGAAAGGGGTGTGTTGAAGCAGATCGTGAAGAAGCTGGATTCCACTGATATTCCGACATTGCTCAAGGAATACGGCGTGATCTGACGTTCTTGCGATTCCGTTTTGTCCCGTCTTGTCTGCGCCGCACGGCACCCGCCGAGCCGCGCAGGCAAGGCGACATCAGCAAAACGCAGATACAACGTGAAAAAGACTTACCGACAAAGGCGCCGGCAATAACGAAAGGTGGGAACCTACGGTATGCAGGTTCCCACCTTTTCGTATGTGTTTCGTGCGATCAGCCGCGACTATTCACGCGCCCAATCGCAACAAACTCACTTCTGGCCCTGAGCGGCGACGGCGGCAGCGCCGGCAGCGGCGGCTTCCGGATCCAGGTACTCGCCACGCGGCTTGATCGGCTTGAAGTTCTCGTCCAGCTCGTACAGCAGCGGCATTGCGGTCGGGATGTTGACCTTGGCGATCTCCTCTTCGGAGAGGTTGTCAAGCATCTTCACAATGGCGCGCAGGGAGTTGCCGTGAGCGGCGATCATAACGGTCTTGCCAGCCTTGAGTTCCGGCTTGATGTCGGACTCGAAGTACGGCTCAACGCGCTTGACCACATCGGCCAGGCACTCAGCTTCCGGAACCGGATCGCCGGTGTAGCGCGGATCATTGTTCTGCGCGTACTCGTCGTTCGGATCGATTTCCGGCGGCGGGGTAGCGTAGGAACGACGCCACAGCATGAACTTCTCGTCGCCGTATTCCTGACGAATCTCGGTCTTGTTCTTGCCCTGCAGAGCGCCGTAGTGACGCTCGTTCAGACGCCAGCTGCGCTTGACCGGAATCCACAGACGATCTGCCTCATCCAGAGCCACGTTGGCGGTGTTGATGGCACGACGCAGCATCGAGGTGAAAACGATATCCGGAAGGACGTTCTTCTCCTTGAGCAGGCGGCCGCCGTTCTTGGCTTCCTCGACACCCTGCTCGGTCAGCGGGACGTCGACCCAGCCGGTGAACTGATTGGTTTTATTCCATGCGCTCTGTCCATGACGGAGCAGTACTAGTTTGTAAGTCATACCTGCCAGTCTACCGCCTAGCACGCCCAACACAACCGTCGATGACGATTATTTGGTTACGTTCATGCAACAATTTTCATTCTGTTGCATGCCGTTTGCATCATCAGGCAATCGCCGGTGCTCAATGACGAAATCGTAAATGCAGGATGCAGCTACGCCATGAAACCGGCCTGACAGGCATTGAGCACGAACGCGCCGGCTGCGACCAACGAGGTCATCGAGCACAATGGCAACGCCCGACGCCACTGGTCATGCCGGACGGCTGCGACGGCACGAGTAGCAATCGCCACACACCCTGCGATGGATACGAACGCCGCAAGGCTCATCCAATCGGCGTTTCCCCACGACCAGTCACCGCATATGCCATATTCCGTGCATGAACGGTCGCGATCCACCTCCGCAGGCAGCTTTATGAGCAGATCCAGAAGTTTGGCATACACCGATAATGGCATGGCGAAAACCACCGTCAGACCAGCAGCCCATCCCAGCGCACGCATGCACCAGCATTTGCCCTTCCCACTGCCGATGCGCACCATCAGCGTGCGCTTGCCGTGCGCGGCGTCATCTTCGAGATCGCGCAGGTTATTCACCATCATGACGCTGACGGACAGCAGGCCGCAGATCACCGAACCGGCCACCCCCGTCACGGTGATCGACCCGCTTAGCGCATACTGCGTGCCGAGGGCTGGAACCAACCCGAAGAATACGAATGCCGCAAGTTCGCCCAGACCCCGATATCCGTAAGGATGCCGACCGTTGGTATATCCCCAGGCCGCCACCAGACAGGTTACGCCAAGCGCTATCAGCCACCAGCGACCAGTTATGACGACAGCGACCAGTCCGGCGGCACAGGCGGCTAAAGCAGCGACCGCGGCAGCCAGCAACACGTGACTGGGATCCACTCCGGAAGCGACCAACCGCCGAGGTCCCGCGGCGTCACTGCCTCGTCGGGCGTCCGTGCCGCGTACACCATCGGCATAATCGTTGAGATAATTCACAGCAATCTGCAGACCGACCGCCACCACGGCGCACAACATCGCAACGACCGCAAACCACGGCCGAGAAAACGCACAATACCCCAGTACATCACCAGCATCATGCTCTTCCAGCAATCTTCCCGGAAAAGCTGGGCACGACCGCAGGCCACCCAAAGCCTCCCACCGCCAACTGGCGGCAACGCCGACCAGAACCGGGGCAAGACCCAGCGGCAGCGTTTGAGGGCGAGCGCCACGAATCCAAGTCGATATTTGCATGGACACCATTCTATGTGCGGTCCAGTTTTCCTGACGTCCCCATTGTTGAGTGAGCCATATGGATTCGAATTTACCATCGTCATTCTTAATCGGCGGCTACTCGGACGGCGGAGGCCGCTCATCATGTTTTTGATTCGCACGCGGACCCGCCGCCAGCCAAAAACAGAAGGGGCTGACGGCCGAGTAGGTCGTCAGCCCTTTCAGTCCGTATCAAGTTTATTGCGAACTGTGCTTCGCCTTAATTCAGCGGCAATTTTATAAGGATGGCTCCGGCTGGAGAACAGTCCACTGGACTGTTCTCTTTTCAGCCTCGCGTGAAGCCGATATTGAATTAAGGCTTTGCCTTAATTCAGCGGCTTCACTAGTGGGAAGGTGATGGTTTCGCGGATGGTGGCGCCGGTCAGGGCAATCAGCAGTCGGTCGATGCCCATGCCCATGCCACCTGCCGGAGGCATGCCCACGCCGAGAGCCTCGAGGAAGTCCTCATCGATATCGCAGGCTTCTTCGTCGCCTGCGAGCGCGTCCTTGGCCTGGGCCACGAAGCGTTCACGCTGCACAACCGGATCATTCAATTCGGAGTAACCGGTGGCCAGCTCGAAGCCGCGCACATACAGATCCCACTTTTCGACCACGCCTGGCTTGGAACGGTGGCCCTTGACCAGCGGAGAGGTTTCGACCGGGAAGTCACGCACGAAGGTCGGCTCAAACAGCTTGTCTTCGTAGAAGTGCTCCCACAGGTGTTCGACGAGCTTGCCGTGGTTCTCCACATCGTCGCGTTCCACACCGAGCTTGTCGGCAATGGCACCGAGATGTTCCACGGAAGTGCCCGGATTGTCCGGGCCGCCATTCGGCACGATTTCCTCGCCAAGAGCTTCGGAGAGGGAATCATACATGCTGATGGTCTTCCATTCGCCGCCGAAATCGTATTCGGTGCCGTCAAGCAACGTCACCTTGTGGGTGCCGAACACGTCCATGGCAGTGTCTTGCACGAGCTGCTTGACGAGCGCACCGATAGTGTCGTAGTTGCCGTAAGCCTGATAGGCCTCGACCATGGTAAATTCCGGAGCATGGGTGGCGTCAACGCCTTCGTTACGGAAGTCACGGTTGATTTCGAACACGCGGTCGATGCCGCCGACGAGGCAGCGCTTGAGGAACAGTTCCGGCGCGATGCGCAGGTACAGGTCAAGGTCGAACGCGTTCATATGCGTGGTGAACGGACGTGCGGCGGCACCGCCGTGCACGGTCTGCAGCATCGGAGTCTCAACTTCGAGGAAGTCGTGATCGGCGAAGGTCTTGCGCAGGGAAGCAACAGCCTTAGAGCGGTTGCGCACCATGTTGCGGATCTTCTCGTCGGCGATCATGCCGATGTACGGCTTGCGGGTGCGGGTGTCCTCGTTCAGGTCCTTGTGCAGGGCCGGCAGCGGCTGCAGCGCCTTGGCGGCGATGGCCCATTCGGTGGCGAACACGGACAGTTCGCCGGTCTTGGAGGCAATCACACGCCCCTTGATGAACAGGTGATCGCCCAAGTCAACCAGCTGCTTGAACTGCTTCAAGGAGTCGTCACCAATCTCCTTCTTGGAAATCATGCCCTGAATCTTGGTGCCATCGCCAGCGGAAAGCTGCACGAAGCACAAGCCACCGGCGTTACGCAGGAAGAGCACGCGACCGGCGATGCCGACCACGTCTTCGGTTTCGTCTCCGGCTTCAAGCTTGCCGTCATACTTGGCGCGAACCTCTTCGATGGTTGCGGTGACGTCGAGGGTCACCGGGTACGGCTGAATGCCATCCTTAAGCATCATGGCACGCTTGGCCACGCGCATCTGCACCTGTTCCGGGTGCGCCAGCGGACCGAATTCCTTATTGCCCGGATCAACGGCTCATCCAAGGTAGCGCCGTCATTGATCTTGGCGTAGATAGCCGCATCCTGCTGCAGCAGCATTTCGGCACGTTCCACTGTGGTCATAGCGGGAACGGCAGCTCTTCATTCTGATTTTCTTGCGATTCGATGGTCTCACTCATAAGCCCACAGTGTACCGAGAAGCCACTACACCACACGCGACACGCCGTATTTGCATTACCTGAGCAATCGTGTACTATTTCCAACTGTTGCAAAACGGGCTGTAGCGCAGCTTGGTAGCGCGCTTCGTTCGGGACGAAGAGGCCGCGGGTTCAAATCCCGCCAGCCCGACAACTTAAGGCGGAACTTCGGTTCCGCCTTTTCTTTTGCCCTAAGCGGCACATACCATTGGCAGTATATCCAAGGAAACACCATGAAAAGAAGCATTCTGGCACTGGCTTCCGGCGCCTTTATTCTTGGTGCCGCAGAATTCGTGATGATGGGCATTCTGCCCCAGACAGCCGCCGCCATGCAGGTCAGCATTCCTGCGGCAGGCCATTATATTTCCGCATATGCGATCGGCGTGTGCGTGGGCACGCTGATTCTGGTGTTCGGTCGTAAGGTGCCGCCGAAGAATCTCATTATTCTGTTCATGATCATCGCGCTGGTCGGTAATACGTTGAGCGCGGTTTCGTTCAATTCCCCCATGTTGTTGGCTGCTCGTTTCATTTCGGGCTTGCCGCATGGCGCGTTTTTCGGTACGGCCACGCTGATTGCCAAGACTTTGGCCGATAAGGGCAAGGAAGCGCAGTCCGTGTCGATGATGGTGACGGGTCAGACGGTTGCCAATATGTTGGGTGTGCCTGCGGGCACATTGCTTTCGGAAATGCTGTCGTGGCGTTTGGCGTTTGCGATTCTTGCCGCTTGGGCGTTGATGACGATGGTGTTGGTGATTGCGTGGGTGCCGTTCGTCGCGCCGATCAAGGACGCTGGCATTAAAGGGCAGTTCCGTTTCCTCACCCACGCCGGTCCGTGGTTTATTCTCATGGCGGTGTTCTGCGGTAATTCCGGTATTTTCTGCTGGTGGAGCTACATTTCGCCGTGGCTGCAAAAGGTCGGTGGATGGAATTCCTCGATGGTTCCCCTGTTAATGGTGCTTGCCGGTTTCGGCATGGTGCTTGGCGGTATTGCTGGCGGCCGTTTGACTGATTTGTGGAAGCCAGGTGCCACTGCTGGTCTTTCGCAGGCCCTCGCCACGGTTGGTTTGCTGTTGGTGTTTTTCGTCCCCGGCAATCTCGTTACGACTGCGGTGTTGACGTTCATGCTTGGTTTCGCACTGTTTTTCAACTCGTCTCCACAGCAGCTGCTGATGGTGCAGGCCGGTGAGGGCGGCGGCGAACTGATTGCGGGCGCGGCCGTGCAGATCGCGTTCAATTTCGGCAATGCAATCGGTTCGATCGTTGGTGGTGCCGCATTGACAGCAACCGCCATGAACTACCATTACACCGGTTTGGCCGGCGCTCCGATCGCCTTGATCGCGGTGATTATGCTGGTCACCTATTCGCGTCGTTACGAAACGCATACGGGTGCTATGGAGCGCCTGCGCAAAGTGCACGTCTGACATTCACATTCAACAGTCAGTTATTTCGATTATTTCTGTTATTTAACGGGATATCTCATCACAATTATTGTGATGAGATATCCCGTTGTTCTTTTTACGACGTATCGCATGTTCCCCATCTTTCGTTGTTTCGCCATCTGCGATGTCGTCTGCAGTTCGGGAGATGATGAAGGTCACCGATGAAGGGATTGCGATGGCAGACAGTGATGTCAATCTGAATATGAATAATTGCGATGACGGTTGCGCAACATTTGATGTACAACGATTTTTGCGTGGTCTTGATGCGATTTTCGATGCGCACAAGGCTCCTGAACAGGCTGAGCCGTATCTGCAGAAGGCACGAACCGAAGCCGAACACAGTCATGATGACGCCGGTTTGCTGACGGTGTTGAACGAAACGATGGGGTTTTACCGTTCGCAAGGTCGCCATACCGACAATCTGCCGATTATCCGCGAATCGTTAAGCATTGCGGATCATTTGCATCTTCAGGAAATCGACCCGCAGGCGTGGGCTACGACGCTGATCAACGCGGCCACGGGCATGCGAGCCGCAGGCCAGTACGAGGAGGCCGAACAGCTGTACCGTCAGGCGCTTGACGCGGCCGCATCCGCCTTCTCCCCACCGACCGACGCCTGGCCGCGCTGCACAACAATATGTCCATGCTGTACAGCGAAACCGGTCGTCTCGATCAGGCGAAGCGCAAGCTGGAACAGGCGCTGAACCTGTTGGAGCAATCTTCCCCCGATGCGAGCGCTGATATCGACGTTGCCTCCACGCACACCAATCTTGCGTTGCTGCTCCTGCAGATGGACCGGCATTGGGCGAGCGACGCCATACAGCACGCCCAGAAAGCGTTGACAATCTACCGTACCGGGCATTTGGAACATAGTGCGCATTATGCTTCGGCACTGGCCGGCTATGCGCAGGCCTGCTATATGGCCGGCTGCCTGCAGGATGCGGTTTCCGGCTATGAGCATGCGTTGAATGTGATTGAGGAATGCTACGGACGCAACACCGATTACTATCACACGACTGCAGTCAATCTTGAAGTGGCAAAACAGGCGTTGCATAAGCACATGTCGTTATCGCATAAGACGCGGGAATCGCAAGAATATCAAGAATCGCAAGAATCCTTGGAATCTCAGCATTCACCGGAATCAAGCGAATATCAGCAATCAAGTGAACCGCACTGTATGGCAGAATCCGGCGCATCTTCGATTCCTGCGATTTCTCACCATATTTCGGGACTTGCTTTGTCCCGCGCATTCTGGAATGATCTCGGCAAACCGTTGCTTGCCGGCGCATATTCGGCATATCAGGGGCGGATTGCCGCAGGTTTGGTCGGTTATGGTTCGGAATGTTTCGGTTTCGACGATGAGTTGTCGCGCGATCATGATTTCGCGCCGCGTTTCTGCCTGTGGCTTACCGATGAGGATTATGATGCGATTGGCGAGCAATTGCAGGCTGATTACGATGCGTTGAGTCGCGATTTCACTGTTGATGAGCAGGGCAAGCCGCATTTTGCAGGGCATGGTTCGGCTAATTCCGACGCTCGCGTCGCCTCTCAATCGCCACTTACGCCGCGTGCGCAAGGCGAGTTCCGCCGTGATGGCGTGTTTCGTATCGGTGATTTCTTCGAGCGGATCACGCTGTTTCGCGAGGCTCCGGCACAGAACGACTATGCGTCTTGGCTGAGTTTGGACGATGCGACACTTGCCACTGCACAAACGGTCAGGTGTTCGCTGATCCGTTGGGGGTGTTTTCCAAGACTCGGCAGGGGTTTAAGTTCATGCCGGAAGATGTTCGACTTTCCTTGATTTCTCGCCGTTTAGGCATGATGGCTCAGGCGGGGCAATACATCTGCCGCGCATGCTGCAACGTGGCGATGGCGCTGCTGCGATGTTAAGCATTCATGAGTTCGTGAACGCCACGGCTTCGTTGGTGTTTCTGATCAATGAGCCGGTGAGCGTTGGGTATCTACCGTATTACAAATGGCAGTTTGCCGCCATGCGTAAGCTGAGCCGCCGTATGGCAACAAGGCTTGCCGGCGTGTGCGAGCAGTTGGAAGACATATTGCGATTGAGTTCCGCCGCATGTTTCGGCGGTGCCGGTTTCGGTGAGGGCGGCAAGGGTGCGAAGCCTGCGGCAGAGCATATTATCGCCACCGTTGAGCGCATCTGCAGTGATGTTGTGGATGAATTGCTGCGGGAGGGATTGACCGAATCTCACGAAACTTTTGTGGAATGGCAACGTCCGTATGTTGAGGACCATATCAAGTCCGACGCGAGTTGTCTGCACAGCCTGTGACGTGCCTGCAGTCAAAAAATCCATCGCAAGCATTGCAAATCAGAGCAATAATCAGACGAAATCAAGAATCGAAATCATATGAATAGCAACGTAATTTCAGATGTAATAGACGGTCACGATACAGCAAATCTTGTTGAACCCATTATCAAACTGGAGTGGAATCAGTTTCAGCAAACCAATAATGAGGGCGGCCGCGCGTCCTGCCAAGGCAATTGGCCGATGTTTCATCAGATGCGTGCCAGTCAGTTCATGACGTGGCCGGAGGAATTGCTGCGCAGCTACCGGTCGGACTTGCAGGAAGCTGACCGTGTTGGACGTAATTTGGTGACGGAAAAGTATGGCCGCATGATGCAATCCACATATCCACAGGAGTATTGTGCAAACATTGCGCCGTATATTCCCCGGATTTCCGCGGGTCGCAACGCCTTGCAGGAAGGCATCATAACAGTTCAGGTGGCGTGGGCGCGTGATTTTCGTGAGCGTTTTCCCCATCTTGGCGAGGCGATGCGTGTGCTGACCACTGTCGAAGATACGCCAGAGACCACGTCGTTCGAAACGTATCTGCGCGGCGAATTGGGAACCTATTCCGACCGCACTGTGGCATTGTACCGCGATTTTGTGGAGCGTTTGCGGCATGAACAGCGCAATCTCACCGAAGAGACGATTCGCAATACGGTTCGTTTGGCTGGATTTGAGGACTTGGCACAGGCTGAGGCCACACAGTAAAACACAGTGAAAACACACCGTGAAAATTACCGAAAACTGCAGCAAACCCCATAAATCATAATAAAAATGACCACCATGGTACGACCAAAATCCAACGTCAAGATGGAAAAGCAAGTGTTGGATTTGGTCATGCCATGGTGGCCACGCATTTGTTTGCGATGTCAGCCTTGATTTCGTTGGTGCGGCTGACATCAGGAGTTATTCAGCTGATTCTCACGATCGTTCCGAAAGCGGCGACTTATCCGAATCAGTCGAAAAGGCCGTGGTATCCGAGCTATGGGGAGCGTCGAATGGATCGTCGCTGTCCACATCGTTTCCATTCTTGGATCGGTTTGAACGCACCGCGCTGACTATCGCCCAAATCACGGCGACGGCGATAAGTAGCACGCCGATGCTCCGAGCAGGAACACGAAGGACTGTTTCGGATCGCTAGCCCACCACCAGAGATTCATTGGCACATGCATGCCGCAAAGCAACGTCACCACCCCCATGAAGCACGTGAACACGCCGAGCGCGATGGTCGAACCGCTTCTTCCGGAAGGTCTGATGATGTCGTCTCCAATCTGCCGATTCTTATGCCCGCCATTCGCACCGGTTGCCGAAGCGGTATAAGTCGGAACGCTTTGCGCTGGAACGGATTCCACGCGCGGCTTATCATCCCGCGTTGCACGCCCACTGTGCTGCGACTGGTCATACGTGGACTGCGCATCCACGGTATGCAACGTTTCGGTAGGCATATCTCCGGCATCCGTCATAACCGGCATTTCCTGGGTTTTGTCGTCACTCATGGTCACTCCTTTCCCGCTTTGCCCAATGTGTTGTCGGACGCATACTGCACCGCGACGCTGCCGCCGACCGTTGCCACGTCATTGATCTGCAGTCCGGCTGGCATGACCGGAGCCTTGTCATCACCGGTGAAGCACGGCCAATACTGATGATTGTCGTAGATTTCGCGGTAGGCCTTGTCTACATTCCCGTCTTTGAAGGGGGAATCGGTCCTAGTGGAATCGGTGCCGGTATCCGTGCCATCTTCCGTATCGGCCTCATCATCGAAATCCTCTATGCCGGATTCGTCTCCGTACGAGCCGCAACTCCAATCGTAAGTTCCCAGCGCACGCTTTTTCACTATCGATTTCGTGGAATCGTTGCTCAGAATCGAGAACTCGACCTCGCCGGAATCCAACGTGAGCCCGTCCGGACTGCCGACGAAATCGGTGATGGTATAGAAATTGCTGTCAGACCCGAACGTCCACCAGCAACCGTTCGGCAAAGTCACCACGACCTGCGCGCTTGAGGCCACCACATTCAACGTTCCGGTAGGGCAGGAAGTTGTGCCCTGCGTGCCATCCTGAAGATCCACTTTGTGCGGACCGTTGTTTTTCGCGTAATCGCTTAAGTCGATATGCAGCACGTCGGTGGCGTAATCATTGCCTTGCGCGACGATGCCCTGCTCGTATTTGCTCATTTCACTGGCGGTGGAGCCCATGGTGGTTATTCCCGACACATTGACCGTCTTGTAGGATGAGGGAATGCCCGTGTTAATCCGATGGTTGAACAGCGAATAACCCGCCAAAGCCATCACCATGACCAACGACATGAATACGGATATCCATGTCAGAGGATGCAATCCTCCCGTTCTTCTGCCCACGAATCCGAGCGCGACAATAACGATTCCCGTCACTAGGCAGATGCCACCGACGCATGCCGCGGATGCCTGCAACGTGTATTCGATGCCCCGCTGCCCGCCTTGGATGCCGTACGTCATAACGCACCATATGCATAGCGCGTATGCGATCAACGCGAGACCGGACATCACCAACACCAGCAGCGGACCAGCCGGTTTACGACGTCCCCTTCTTGGCGACGTAGGCGTCTGCGCTACCGGGGCTACCGGAGCGGTGAATGTTGGAGGAACATTGGCCGTGGCAAAAGCGGCCGGACCGTTGGCCTGCTGTTGGTAGGCATGATATGGAGGCTGTTGAGGCTGAGGCGATTGCGATTCCGGTGACGAAGCCGTGTTGGCCGCCCCGTTATATGCACCGCTCGCCTGCATCGGCTGAGTATAAGGATTCGATTGCGCTGGAGACGGCGATGCAGGAGTACCGGCTGGCCGTACGGAGGCCTTCCATATTGAGGCTGACCATATTGCGGTTGACCGTACGGAGCCTGACCATATGGGGCTGCTGACACTGATTTGGACGAACATTCGGCGCATAAATCTGCCTATTGAGCAGAAGCCACAGCACCAACGCGGCCAACGCGAAAGCAAGCCATCCCGCACCCGGCAAACAGATGGCCACAATGCAGAACAGCAACGCGCCAATGCAATTCCAATCCCACTTGCCGTTAATCAAATCCTCAGCAAGAATCTGATTGTCACGCTCATCCGGCAGCACAAACCACGCCAGACCATAGAACGCGGCACCCGCGCCGAAAAACAGCGTGGCAACCACCACAAGCGCACGAACCAACGCGGTATTCCATCCAAGACGACGTGCTATGCCATCGCACACGCCGCCAATCCAACGGTCATGTCCACGCTTGACCTGGCTGGAACGAATCCACGCGAAGAAACGGCCGCCGCGGGAAGGTTGCGGCGAACCGTACGCAGGCTGCTGATAATACGGTTGTCCAGCAGCGGGCTGCGGCCCTGCGTTGCCGCGATCGCCCAGCGGATCATTATTTGCAGTGCTCATGGTTCCATTACAGCAACTCGCGCGTGCCACACGTATCGGGGAACACCCTGAATCTGCCCTGAACACTATATGAATGCCCTGAAACAGCATCCCTCACAGGGCACAATGGAAGTATGAAATCCTTAGGAAAACCGTGGTACACGCAAAGCCAGTACGACCAGGCGAGCGCCGTATATATGCGCTACTGCTGCGATCAAGCCCTGCATGAGGGACGTCCGCTGCCGACACAGCCGGCCAAACTGCCGTTGATGCGTCCTCCATACGGACGCATGGGAGCCGGCGTATGCAAGGCGATCAGCATGCATTTGGGCATTGCCGTGCTATGGGTGCGCCTGTTTTTCCTCGCCACCACATGTCTGTTCGGTTCAGGCTCATCGCTTACATTTTCCTGTGGATGGCACTTCCCATGGGAGACCCCATACAGCAGACGTACATTATTGCCGGCAAGCGTTCGCCATGGCAAGCACCGCTTTCCCGGGGCAACACGCCGTACGGGACATATCCCGTTTCCCCGGAATATCAATCTTTTACAGCTACGCAAGATGGTCGGCACACGCAACCACCATCTTTTGAAGATACGACTGAACGCAACGACGAAACGTATGGTAATACGCAATCTTCCAGCGAAAACCTTGAACAGACACTGAAGAAAGCGCCAAAACCCGCTTTGCTTGCATTAGCTGGTCTGATACTGCTTTCCATCTGTTTCGTCATGTTCGCAGGCGGTGTTGAACGCACTCTGATTGTGCCCCTGCTGCTTGGTCTGGTCGGTATCGGCGTCTCTTGGTTGCGTTTCAACGCCGAAGAAGGTCAATTATGGACGATGCTTGGCGGCATTGCGATTATTTTCGCCGCATACGCTTTGTACGTCAGTTCCTGCATACATTTTGACGCGTTTTCCATGATTCGCATACTGTGCGCCGGTTTAGCACTGCTGATTGGCGTATTGCTTGCGATTGTGCCATGGATCATGGCACTGATTCGCGATTTAGGTACGGAACGCGCATCGAAGGAACGCGAAGAGGAACGTGCCGACATGACCGCGCATCTGCATGATGGCGTACTGCAAACGTTGGCGCTGATTCAGTTGCATGCCGACGATCAGCAGACGGTGTTTTCGCTGGCACGCTCGCAGGAACGCGAATTGCGTGAATGGCTGTATCAGGAACGCACCACGTCTGATCGTTCCGTAAACGCCGGTTTGAAAGAAATCGCCGCACATGTGGAAGACACGCATGGCAAGCCAATCGAAGTGGTGACGGTGGGCGACGCACGTCCAAGCGCGCAAACCGATGCGCTGCTTGACGCCACGCAACAGGCGCTTATCAATGCGGTAGCGCATGGAGGAGAGCCGATTTCCGTCTACTGCGAAGCAAGCAGCAAACTTGTGGAAGTGTTCGTACGCGACCATGGCAACGGATTTGACGTGAATGCGATTCCCGCGAATCGCCTTGGCATTCGTGAATCGATTATCGGACGAATCAAGCGACGTGGCGGTACAGTGGAGATTGTATCGAGACCGCAATGGGGCACGGAGGTGCGCATGCATATGCCAATCGCAGACATGCCCGCATCCGCAACCACAGCCGCAGACACGAATGCGCAGCAATCGCACGAACCGCAAAGCAACTCACAACAAACCGATTTTCCCAATCACCATAACCGTCAATCCAACAATCAACGTACCAATCAATTCAGCAATCAACCTACCAACCATTTTGAGGAGCAGCAATGAACGAGCAGGAACAGCAGATACGTATCGCCATCGTTGACGATCATGAAATGTTCCGTGCGGGCGTTATCGCAACGCTGCAGCCGCATTTCGACATCGTCGGGCAGGCGTCCGATGTCGAGGGATCGGTGGCGATGATCGCGCAGACGAAGCCGAATGTGGTGCTGCTTGATGTGCATGTTCCCGGCGGCGAGGGCGGCGGCGGAGCTGAAATTCTCATGAAATCGCGCGCATACTCCCCTAATACCGTGTTTCTGGCACTGTCGGTGTCTGATTCGCCGCAGGATGTCGGATCGGTAATTCGTGCCGGAGCGCAAGGCTATGTGACAAAGACGATTTCCGGCGATGATTTGATTTCTTCCATCAAGCAAGTATATGAGGGCTATGCCGTGTTTTCGCCGAAATTGGCGGGATTCGTGCTGTCTGCCTTCCAAAATGGCTCACCGGCTGGCATGGGCGGCTCTGCAAGCGGACCGATCCACGATGACGAGTTGGACCGCTTGTCGAACCGTGAGCAGGAAGTCATGCGCTTGATCGCGCGCGGCTACACGTACAAGGAAGTGGCAGCGGAACTGTTTATTTCCATCAAAACCGTGGAAACGCACGTCAGCTCCGTACTACGCAAACTGCAGCTGTCAAACCGCACCGAACTCACCCGCTGGGCCGCCGACCGCCGCATCGTATAACAATCAGTCTTCCCTTTCACCCCGCCTCGCCCCATCCCACCCACTGGAGGATCTGGACGCTCACAGGTCGACAACGAGATAAAATTTCCAGCAAATGGAGGAATCCGGACTCTCAAACGCTTTTGAAGACCCGTTTTGCTGCGATATACATGAACAGGGCTTACTGAAAACTTCAGTAAGCCCCGCAGAAAATGGTTTGCTTGCGGTATTTTTACTTCAGAATAGCGTCAGTGTTGGTAACGGTGACCAGCGGCGTGAACAATGCCATAGTGTTCAATGCCATCTGATGGTTTTCTGGCGAACTGCCTGCACAAGCGTCAGCAGCAACGCGCACCGCTACACCATTGTCAGCTGCGGCGAGCACAGTGGTAAGCACACAGCAATCGGTGGCGACACCACATACCGTGATCTTTTTAGCGCCTTTAATGCTTCGCTCAGCACGCTTCCCCACTTGCCGAAAGTGTCGCAACTGACCACGGCATGGCCTTGCGCCAATTCCGCGGTATCCGCGGTGAGATCGTACATCGGATCGTCGGGAGCAACTAAAAACTGCGGCCAATCCTTGAAATAATCAACCCAAGCGTTTTGCGGCGGCTCAGGCGCAACATATCGTGTGTAGACCACACGATCGCCGAACGCCTTCGCCAATCGTGCGACGCTTCATCAGTAGTGTGATAGGAGCCGTCCGGGCAAGCCCATGCGGACCATTCACTTTCCGCGAAGACCCGCTGCCTATCGATGACCACCAGCCATTCATCTTCTGCGATCATGGCCTTTCCTTTCTTAAGTATTGTTTCCGCGTATCACTCGTGTTCTGTCAAACTTCCGAAACCGGCAAATCGGCTTCCTGCTTGGCGATATCACCGCGCTGGAAAATCAATGAGCCCGCAAGGCCAACGACCAATGCGACGATGACGCCGAGGTTGGCGGCGGCCCAACTACCGTCCTTGCCTCCGATGAGGAACAGCAGATAACCCTGCCAGTTCAGCCAGCTGGCAGCAGTGTTGACCACCAACCCCCAGCCGAGCACGGTACCAACGATGAGAATGGCAAAAGACTTGCCGTTCCACGCGCCGTAGCGACCCTTCGAATCGTACAGATCCGCAGTGCTGTAGTCCTTCTTGCGAATGATCACGTCAGCCACGAACATGCCGGCCCATACGGCCATCGGCACACCGAGGGTGGTCAGGAAGCCTTGGAACGGGCCGATGAACGTATCGGAGAAGAAGGTTACATAGACCACGCCAAGCACGGTCAGCGCCGCGGTGAACGCGGCCGCCACGGTACGCGGCAGCTTCACACCGAACGACAGCAGCGCAAGCCCGTTGGAATAATTGTCCATAATGGAGCCGGACATCAAACCGAGCACGGCCACAATGGTGTACGGAATCAAGTACCAGGTCGGCAGAATGGAAGCAATGGCGCCAATCGGATCATTTCCAACGTTTTCAGCCATATCGGCATTGGAAACAGCCAGCAGCAGACCGTAGAAAATCAGGAACACATTGGCGATGGACGCACCGAACGTGGTCCAGAACACAATGCCGCCATTAGAGGATTTGCGTGGCAGATAGCGCGAGTAATCGGCAGCGATGTTCACCCAGCCCAAGCCAAAGCCGGTCATCACGAAGAAGCAGCAGCCGAGCATGGCCGGCAATGATCCCGCAGGAACCGAGTTAATGGCGGAAAAGTCGATATGTCCCCAGCCGAGAATGAAGAAGCCGACGGTGATCACACCGGTCACGATGGTGATGACCTGCTGGCAGCGCATAATCAGGTCGTATCCGAAAATACCTGCGACCACCACAAGGCCTACCACCACAATGGTGGAGATGATCTTGGGCGCGGCGCCAGAGCCCCAACCGAGTTTTTCGATGGTGCTTGATAGCGCCAGCACAGCGGTGGTGGTCAGTGAAATCTCCCAGCCCAATGTTGCGATCCAGCTCAACGCCGCCGGCACTTTGGCACCTTCCACGCCGAACGTGGCGCGGGTGAGCACCATGGTGGGCGCGTTGCCGCGTTTGCCTGCGATGGAAATGATGCCGACCAGCAGGAACGAGACGACCACACCGATGATGGTCATGGCGGTGGCCTGCCAGAATGAAATGCCGAAGCCAAGCGCCCACGCACCGTACGACATGGCGAACATGGAGATGTTGGCGGCGAACCAAGCCAGAACAGGCTGGCCGGCGTGCCCTTACGCTCCTCTTCGGATATGGTGTCGATGCCCTGCTCCTCGATGGAGAGGGTTCCTTTCTCATTGCTCATGTGAAACTAATCTCCTTGAATCTGCCGTGCGACACTGCGGGCAGGCTATATGCACGCCACATCAGCGCAATTGTGCACATGATATAACCACTTATAGTCATTTGTACTATAAGTCTTAGAACGATCCTCCCAGAAGCCGCTCAACCTCCTTTCGATCAGGCAGGTAGCTGGCCCTCGCCGCGTCACAGCCAACGCCGAAGCGGCATTGGCGCAACGTACAGCATCCTTCAACGGCACGCCTTCGCACAGCAGGGCGCACAGCACACCTGTGTGACAATCACCGGCGCCATTGGTATCCACCGCCTTCATTGGAAAACCTGGAATTCGCAGCACTTCGCCACCGGGAATCGCCAACCACGCACCATCTGCACCCACGCGAACGATTACAGAAGATCGCAATCGATCGCACAGCCACGCAACCGTCTCTTCATTGACATTCGCGTTCTCAATCTCTTGTAAAATATCTTGCGAAACCTTGCAATCGCAAGAATTACCATTATCGAGCGCCGCCAAACGTCGTGCAATCAACATTGCCTCACGTTCATTGCACGACCATATCGGACGATATGCGAGCATCGCGCGAAAAACGTCATCATCAACCGTCGCGATCATCGGAGAAGGATCGAATACCGCAGTGAACTCACGATGTTCAGTCGTTCTTTTCGCAAAGGCAAGCAGTGCGCCCGCCGTGCGATGCACCAACGTATATCCACTCACATGCACGACATCCTGCTTTTCTGGATTCACGGAATCAAACGCATCGGCACTGCCATACGCTTCCGCACCTCTCGTCGAAATGAACGTCCGTTCAGCATTCGCATCGGTCAACGCCACGCAAAATCCCGAATCGCGAACGGCATCCCGCTTGCCAACATGCTGAATTCCTTGATTTTCCAACGTTTGCAGAATCTGCGAAGCCCATGGCCCCGTACCAATCACACCAGCATGAGATGCCTGAACACCCATACGGCGAACGGCATACAGCGTGTTGAAGCTGGCACCAACCTGCGTTTGCACATTGCCGGCGAACACATCTTCACCCGCACGCGGCACCGCGTCCACATTCATGGTCAGATCGACAATAACCTGCCCAAGAGAAATAACTTTTCCAGTCATTGCAATGCCTTTCGCACTTCCGCCATAGTTTCACCAACTACGGATCCTGCAGATCAAACGATATTTGCATCATTAAGCGCACTATCATCACGTAACGCGCTTAGCGACGTGACAGTGCCGACCAAATCAAGGTGACTATCTTCATCAAGTTGCGAAAGCACCCGATCAAGCATGGTTTCGTCGAAACCTTGCACACCATGCCACGCACCCAGCATCGCACCCGCAATAGCCGCAATGGTGTCAGTGTCGCCACCAACAGAAGCCGCGAAACACAAAGCATGCGTGGGATCGTCAAAAAAACGCGTCGCAATGGCGAAAGCGGCGGCCACGGACTCGTTCGACTCCACGCTGGTACCGCAATCCCGCTGCAGCACAGCAGCGAATTCGTCATCATTGAGCCTGCATCCATCAGTTTCGGCCCAATTCATGAAATACTGCACACGCGCAAGCACCGAGGCCTTTGCTGACCAATTGCCACGCTGCGGAAGCTTCTGCACGAATTCCACCGCGAGGTGCAAAAAGTCACGTTCTCCTTCAATGGCAAAGCTCACCGCCGCAGCCACCAAAGTGGTTGCCTCAATGCCCTGCACCGTGTTATGCGTCACCACACAGGATTGCCAGGCAGCGTCGGCGAGCGCTTGGCCCGGGCAGAATGCGACACCCACGGGAGTAGCGCGCATTGCACCGCCGTTGGTGGTGCCGAACCGGCCGGTCTCTTCCGGACTACGCCTCGGTGAGTTTTTGCAGCGCGGCTTTGGTGGAAGGTCCCAGCAGGTCAAGCGATCCCTTGGCCTTCATCGCGGCTTCCCATTGCAGCAAATCGTGGGCATATCGGGTGTTATCAATGCAGCCGTTATCGTCGATAAGTCGCTGTGCGAGTACGAAAGCCTGTTCTGTATCGTCGGTGACGGCACCAGCTTTCATATTCGGTGCGATTGGCTGCTGCGGCACGGCATTCATAAGTTTCGTAATCGGACCGTCGTAATACTGGCGAATCTGCTCGGCTGACATGCTTTGCGTAGGCATTCCCAACGCATCGCCCAACGCAAGTCCAGCCATAGCTCCTGTCGCCCGGTCCTTCATTTGCATCCCATTCTTACGCATAGTCGCAGCAGCCTTTCTCATAACTCAGCCTGATAGTACACTGAGCAACATCACAATCCCTCACCAATCCTTCCAGTCGCCAGAAGAAAGTGAACGTATACCGGCTCCCCAGTGGGAAAACCTCCAGTAGCTGGAAGAATTGAGACTTGGACGGTGCTGAGCCGAACTTGGGCGGAGTTTGTCCGGATTGCAGCAATGAAAAAAGGCTTACCGGGAGCTTAGGACGCTCTCAGTAAGCCTTGTAGGCGGGTAAGGCGAGATTCGAACTCGCGGAGGCTTGCACCTCAACGGTTTTCAAGACCGTCTCTTTAGACCGCTCAGACACCTACCCTTTGTGTGTCGACATCACTGCCAACACACAAGATGTCAATATATCACAGCGCAAGGAAGTTGTGTAATCAGGCTTCCCACTTGGTCGGCTCAATGACTTCCTTGCCACCCATGTAGGCACGCATGGCCTGCGGAATGACGATGGAGCCGTCCTTCTGCTGATGGTTCTCGAGAATGGCGACCAGCCAGCGAGTGGTGGCCAGTGTACCGTTCAGCGTGGAAACGGCGCGAGTGCCGCCATCTTCCATACGTTCGCGAATGTTCAGGCGACGGGCCTGGTATTCGGTGCAGTTGGAGGTGGAAGTCAGCTCGCGGTAGCGGCCCTGGGTCGGAACCCAAGCTTCGCAATCGAACTTACGTGCTGCGGAAGAGCCCAGATCGCCGGCAGCGGTATCGATGATGCGGTACGGCACCTCAACCTTGCCGAGCATCTCCTGCTCCATGGCCAGCAGGTGCTCATGCTCCTTGTAGGAGTCCTCCTGCTTGGTGTAGACGAACATCTCCACCTTGTCGAACTGGTGCACGCGGATGATGCCGGAAGTATCCTTGCCAGCAGCACCTGCTTCGCGGCGGTAGCAGGAGCTCCAGCCGCAGTAGCGCAGCGGACCGTCGGACAGGTCGAGAATCTCGTTCTCGTGCATACCTGCGAGCGCCACTTCGGAGGTACCGACCAAGTACTGCTCGTCAGGTTCGCGCAGACGGTAGATTTCGTCGGCGTGGGAGTTGAGGAAGCCGGTGCCGCGCATCACTTCCGGACGCACCAACGTCGGGGTGATGGCCAGCGTGAAGCCGTGCTCTTGAGCCTGGTCCACAGCCATGGTAAGCATGGCTATCTGCATGCGGGCCACCTGGCCGCGCAGGAAGTAGAAGCGGGAGCCGCCGACCTTCACGCCACGTTCCATATCAATGCCGGCAACGCCACGACCGAGGGTCAGGTGGTCCTTCGGTTCGAAGCCTTCAGCTGCGAAATCGCGAATCTGGCCAACCTTCTTGACCACCACGTAATCGTCTTCGCCGCCTTCCGGAGCTTCCGGCTCAACCACGTTGGAGAGCTTCCACATGGCGGTGGTGTACTCTCCGGCTGCGGCGTCCGCTGCGGCCTTGTATTCGGAAACCTTCTGGGAGAGTTCCTTGGTTTCGGCAATCAGCTTGGCCTTTTCGTCGGCCGGAGCCGCGGCGACCTTCTTGCCGATTTCTTTCTGCTGCGCACGTGCAGCCTCAAATTCCTTCAGAGAGGAACGACGAACCTCGTCGGAGCGCAGCACCTCGTCGACCAGTTCGACCGATTCGCCACGCTTGCGCTGGGATTCCTTAACAACGTCAGCATGTTCACGAATGAATTGGATATCAAGCATGTTTTCTAGACTAGTGCTGAAAGCCGACACTCGCCGCAAACCTCCCATTTTTGTATACAACGTGCAGGAATCGTCGAATAAATCGTGCTTGATTCGCTTTTTCACGTCTTACGTGAAAAATAGGTGACATGCCTATGCCAGTTATCATTGTGATTGTCGTTCTTGCGGTCGCAGCGGTGTGCGCGGCCTCCTTTTTCGCGGTGCGTGCATATAAACACCGTAGGTTTGCCGAGCAGCTCGACAAACGCGACGACGATCAGGTGCACTATGCGTTCGTGATCAATCCGTCGAAGCCCCAGGCGGAACAGCGCAAGCAGCATATTCAGGAGTTCTGCGAGGCGAAGCATCTTACGCAGGTCGAATATATCGAAACACAGCTTGATAAGGATGGTCGCGCCTGTGCGTTGGAGGCGTTGGAGCATGGTGCCGATGTGGTGGTCGCGGTCGGAGGCGACGGCACGGTGCGCACGGTGGCGAGCGCGCTTTCGGGAACCGGTCACGCGCTGGGCATCATCCCATTGGCACCGGCAATCTGTTTGCCCGCAATATGGGCATTCCCGTAGATGATATCGATGCTGCGTTGACCGTTGCCACGTCTCACGGCTCGCGTTTGGTGGATGTCGGCCGTTTGACGTTGCTCGATGATGAAACCGCCGATCATGGTCATGCGTTCCTCATTATCGCAGGCATCGGTTTCGATGCGGTGATGATCGACGACACCGATCCTGAGTTGAAGAAGAACATCAGCTGGCTCGCCTATTTCGTGTCGGGCGTGAAGAACCTGTTCGCCCCGAAGTACAAGGGCGACGTGACCATTACCAGCGCGGATGGCAGCACGCACACAACGCACGGACTGACGTTCCGCACGTTCATGGCCGGCAATTGCGGACAGATTCCGGTGTTTTCACTCATGCCTGACGCCGTATACGATGATGGCATCCTCGATTATGAGATTATTGACACGTCCGGCGGTTTGATCGGTTGGGCGAATCTATTTGGTGATGTGCTGCATCAGACCATCACCGGCAAGGCACAGCAGAGTCCGTTCTCCACGAATTCCACGGTTGACCAGATTCAGGGCGTCAGCGCGGAAATCAAGTTGGAGAAGCCTGTTTTGGCGCAGGTTGACGGCGATATGCTTCCCGAAACGCAGCATATTCGTTTCAGTGTGGAGCGTAAGTCGTTGTGCGTGCGTGTGCCGGAAGCGCCCGAAGCCAATACTACCAGCGTAAATCAGTAACTATTAATCGTAATTATCAATAATTATTTATTACGACGATTATGCATTTTATGCAGGTTATGCATTGATATTGTCATTCTCATGCGATTCCGCCGCATGAGAAGTCACTCGTGCGACATGCAAGGTAAGATAGGCGATTTCCGCTTGCGAAAGACTTGCATCCAATCGCATTTTGATGATGATCGCGAGTTTGTTCGCGCAATCCGATGCTTTCGGATATGAGGTTTTGATGGATTCCACGATTGGTTCAGGCTCGTCATCAAGCTGTTCATGTTGGTGGATGCGCACAAAAAGATAGCGCAGATGCGTAATGAAACGCGCCACATTGACGCTGCGCTGGTCAAGGTTGATGCCGTAATAGCCTTCGATGACCGTCAGCATTTGCTGGATGACGCCGGTCATGGTGTATGTGGCGGAAAGATCGCCGGTGGAGAAGCCTGCATTGACCAGATGCAAGGCCAAAGCCACAGCTTCACAATCCGGCAGGCGCCGCCCAGGTACGTGTTCATCGCATCGACCAGAGCTTTGCCTTTGGCGTATTCACTCGCGTAGAGCGAACGCACTTCGGCTTCCAGTGGATATTCGATTGTTTGCTTGTTTTGCGATCGACGAATCGCACCGCAAACATGGTCGGATAACGCCAGAACCAATGCAGGCTGCCGGTCGGCCTGTTCCTTCAGACCTGTGCGGTTCATGGCGTCCGTAACGAGACGAATGATTTCGGGCGGGATCCCGGCCACCTGTTGGGCCATATGGTCGGGATCCTTGCCATCTGCGGGAACGAACCGACGGACGATCTTCGCGTCGTCAACATGCTGGCCGGGCTTGGCTTGGAAGCCTATGCCTCGACCAGTGAGAATCACCTCACTATTGCCGTCTTTTGCCAGTACGACATTATTGTTGAATACGCGAAGAACGTCCATGCCGGTCCCTTCCGACTATGCGATTGGTCAGCGCTGAATGTCGATCACCGACTCACCGGCCTTGACGTCGACGCCGGTCTTTGGCGTGACGGACGCGAAGGCCACTGTGTTCAGCACCGTCATCAATGTGGTGGTGCTGTATCCAGCTTCCTTAACCTTATCAAAGTCGACGACAACGAGGGTGTCCCCCGCGTTCACGTGTTCGTTGGCCTTGACCTTCACATCGAAGCCTTCGCCGTTCATCTTCACCGTGTCGATGCCGACGTGCACGAGCACTTCCACGCCATCATCGGTTTTGATGCCGAATGCGTGACCGGTTTCGGCGACGGTCTGCAGCACGCCGGATACCGGTGAGACAACGGTGCTGTCTGCCGGCTGGATGCCGACGCCTTCGCCTAGTGCGCGGGATGCAAACACCGGATCGCCGGTTTCGTCCAGGGAGATCACATGGCCTGCGACCGGAGCATTCACTTCGTCGGTGGCGGCAGCAGCAGCCGGGGCTTCGGTCTTGGTAGCGGCAGCAGCGGCAGTCGCAGTGGCAGCAGCCGGAGCGGCGCCCTTGGCTTCGACCGACGGGACAGCGTCCTTCTGATTGGCGGACTTGCGGGCCAGCACTTCAGCCTTCTGCTCCGGAGTGCGGTAGTCGAAGGTGATGATCAGCAGGAAGGAGGTGAGGAAGGACACGGCGATGGACACTGCATACACCCACATCTGATTGAAGACCGGAATGGTCAGCAACGAGGTGAATGCGAAGGCAGTGGTGGTCACGCCATGCACGGTCTGGCCGGCGGCGGTGACGGATGGGAAGAGCCAACCAAGGATGGCGATGACGACGCCACCGAGACCGCAGCCCACCAGCATGCGCTTGTAGATGAGCTTGTAACGCAGGTGAATGCCGTACAGGGACGGTTCGGAAACGCCACCGAGCAGGCCGGCCGCGAGCGCACCCAGAGCGGTCTGGCGCATGTCCTTGTCCTTGTCACGCACAGCAAGGAAGAGCACACCAGCCGTAGCGCCGAAGCAGGCGAAGTTCCACACGCCCATCGGGCCTTGGATGAAGTCGTAACCGAGAGTCTGGATGTTCATGAGCATCAGGGCGTTGAGCGGCCAGTGCAAACCGAGCGTACGAGGAACGGTACAGCATCGGAATGATGATGGCGAAGATGAACGGAGCATGGGTGTTCATCCAGGCCAAGCCGACGCCGAGACCGTTGCGACCCACACGCCAATCGGACCGATGATGAAGGCGGTCAGTGCGCCAACGATGATCAGGCAGAAGAACGGCACAAAGACCAGCTGGACGCTTTCGGGATGATCCTCTTCAGCCCGTGGTAGACGAGAGCAAGTACGGCAGCCATGAGCAGCGGCACGAACACGTTGCCGGAATAGTCGCTCAATGCCATCGGCAGACCGAATATGCTGGCCGTGCAAGACTTAGTGCCAGCGCGGCATTCTCCACGCACGTGGTGGTCTTGGCGTCCATCAAGCCGGTGAACTGCGGGGTCATGAGGATGGCCATGATGGCACCACCCAGCCATGGGTCGACCTTAAGCTTCTTGGCCGCGTTGTAGGCGACCATGATCGGCAGGAAGTAGAACACACCCTTCCAGATGGCCTTCACGAACACCCAGCCTGCGGAGGCCTCGTCATTCGGAATAACGTTAAGCGAAATAAGCAGATTGACCAGCGCGATGATGATGGAAGCGCCGAGCAGCACGCCCAGAATCGGGCGGAAGGAATCGGCGAGATACTCGAAGAAGGAGTCCAGCCAGGCCACCTTGCCGCGAGCCTTGGAACGGGCTTCGGCCTTGACGTCGGCATTGCTCTTCTGACCATCGCTGGATGCGGAGGCACCACCGACACCGGCCATTTCAGGCAGATGCATGATGTTTTCGTACACGGTGGCAACGCCACCGCCGATGACGACCTGGAAACGGTCACCGCTCTGCGGCACCGCACCGAGCACGCCTTGCATGTGCTCGAGACCGTTCTGATCGACCTTGGATGCGTCAACCAATTCAAAGCGCAGTCGAGTGGCACAATGCGTCAGGCTGCGAACGTTTTCAGGACCACCGATTGCAGTGATGATCTGCGATGCAAGTGAGCCAGCCATCCTGTTTTCCTTTCTTTCCCTTACAACCGATTCGATCCAAGCAACACTGCTTCGGGCAACAAAAAAGACCTGAGATATGGCTATGGTTAAGCCACATCTCAGGTCTTGCGTCATTATGTTGACTAGCAACCCTGCTTCAGTCGAATAGCATAAAACTATACACCATCATCTGACATTGCGCAAATCAACCGAGAACACAATCCATCACTAGCGAAAATTCTTATATTTACATCCAAACATGCAATAAACAGATAACGTATTCATCGCACATAATGGGACAATTACGCACATTCGCAGCAAAAGCGTGGCAGAATAGTGGCTATGGTTGCAAACAATGCGGGAATGCCCGCCACCCCAGCAGATCTAATCAATGTCGACGAGGTCATCGGCAAGTACTATGACGTCGTCCCCGATCCCAACGTTCCCGAGCAGCGTGTCTCCTTCGGCACCTCCGGACATCGTGGCTCGTCCCTGAAAACCTCGTTTAACGAGGCCCACATCGTGGCCATCACCCAGGCCATCGCCGAATATCGCAAGAAGGCTGGCGTAACCGGCCCGCTGTATATCGGCCGCGACACCCACGCCCTGTCCGAGCCAGCTTGGAAGACCGCCATCGAAGTGCTCGTCGCCAACGGCGTGACCGTGCGCATTGACTCCCGAGACGACTTCACTCCGACCCCGGTTGTGTCTCAGGCCATCCTGACCCATAACCGCGCAGCGGACGGCACGCAGCGTTTCACCGGCGAAGGCCTGGCCGACGGCATCGTCGTGACCCCGTCGCACAACCCGCCGACCGATGGCGGCTTCAAGTATGACCCGGTCACCGGCGGCCCGGCTCCGGCGGACGTCACCAACGCCATCGCCGACCGCGCCAACGAATTGCTCGGCGATTTCAAGAACATCAAGCGTGTTCCGTTCGAGCAGGCCGTCAAGTCCGACCTGGTCGAACGTTTCGACTTCCGTGAGCACTATGTCGCCGATCTGGAGAACGTCATCGACTTCGACGCAATCCGTTCCTCCGGCGTGCGCTTGGGCATCGACCCGCTCGGCGGCGCTTCCGTCAACTACTGGCCGCTGATGAACGAGAAGTTCAACCTGACCATCGACGTGGTGCGCCCGCAGGTCGACCCGACCTGGAGCTTCATGACCATCGACCACGACGGCAAGATTCGCATGGATCCGAGTTCACCGTACGCAATGAAGGGCCTCGTGGACTCCCTCAACAACGGCGCTTGGGACAAGTACGATCTGGTCGGCGGCACCGATCCGGATGCCGACCGCCACGGCATCGTATGCCCGAACTGGGGCGTCATGAATCCGAACCACTACATCGCCGTGTGCGTGGAGTATCTGTTCGGCGGCAATCGCCCGGGCTGGCCGGAAGGCGCCGGCATCGGCAAGACGCTGGTCTCCTCCTCCCTGATCGACCGCGTGGCCGCTTCCATCGACGCCAAGCTCGTTGAGGTTCCGGTCGGCTTCAAGTGGTTCGTTGATCCGCTGTTCAAGGGTGAAGTCGCCTTCGGCGGCGAAGAGAGCTCCGGCATGAGCTTCCTGCGCAAGGACGGCCGCGTGTGGACCACCGATAAGGACGGTCTGATCCCTGATCTGCTGGCTGCGGAAATCACCGCCAAGACCGGCAAGAACCCGGCACAGCTGCATCAGGAGCAGGTGGAGCGCTTCGGCGAAAGCTGGTACAAGCGTATCGACACGCCTACCACGCTGGAGCAGAAGCAGAAGTTCGCCAAGCTTTCCGGCGACGACGTTGCTGCCACCACGCTGGCCGGCGAAACATCACCGCCAAACTCACCGAGGCTCCGGGCAACAACGCCAAGATCGGAGGCCTGAAGGTCACCACCGAGAACAACTGGTTCGCGGCACGCCCGTCTGGCACCGAAAACATCTACAAGGTGTACGCTGAGTCCTTCGAATCCCCGGAGGCTCTTGACAAGGTGCTCGCCGAAGCCACCGAAGTCGTGGACAAAGCCTTGGCCGAGTGATAATCGGCGAATCGGCATAATCCAGCCGTTCGCCAATCATTCGTAAAATCCATCGGGAAGCCCGCCTTCTTTTCGAGAAGAAGGTGGCTTCTCGCATATCCAGCCAAATACAAATCAACCAAATACGAATCGCAATATGGCATGAAACGTCAAATTCTGGCATGAAGCGCACGCGACCGTCTTCCTACTGCCCCGCTTCGCATTCCGCTTGACTGATGACGACGCAACGCTCAGCCAGAGACCCCGCCAATCTGCATGGGAAATCTGCATGGGAGGTGAACGATGCGCATCGCCATTGTCGAAGACTATGACGCCGAACGCCAACCGATGGCCGTCATGTGCACGGAATATTTCAAACGAAGCCATACGAACAGCATCACGGCACGACGTCGTTCGATTATGACGGCACACCGTTCCGCACTTCCGTCATGCTGTGTTTGGATGACTGATTGTTCGCCCGTCAGACGCGATTCGTTCCGTATGATAGGCGTCTTGCGGCTTTCGTAGGGTAGAGACATGACGATTACGGTTTCTACAGACGGTTCCGCTTTGGGTAATCCGAATGGTCCGATGGGTTGGGGTTGGGCCGATCACGAACTCGCGACGGGCGGCAAGCCGGGACACCACCATGAAGGTGATTGCGACGCCGGTGGAGCAACGAACGGCACCAACCAGATCGGCGAACTGTGCGCGGTGTTGGAGGCGTTGCGCGCGCATCCCGGTTCCGAACCGTTGGTGATCGAAACCGATTCGCAGTATGCGATCAACTGTTCCACCACGTGGGTACATGGCTGGAAGAAGAACGGCTGGAAGAACTCGCAGAAGAAGCCGGTGAAGAACGCGGATTTGATTCGCGCAATCGACGCCGAGATTTCCAAACGTCCTGGATCGGTGAAATTCGTATGGGTCAAGGGCCATGCCGGCAATGCGGGCAACGAGA
>ENA-OQIR01000184-OQIR01000184.1-human-gut-metagenome-genome-assembly--contig:-NODE-184-length-29166-cov-2.681394_pt1 | contig 29166 bp, 40 predicted proteins | sample MGYA00242580_ERZ504745 | MGnify/ENA primary metagenome ERZ504745 (study PRJEB26092, sample SAMD00036214) | human gut metagenome | host: Homo sapiens | study: EMG produced TPA metagenomics assembly of...
GGCAGCAGGTGCGGGGTGCCGTCTTCGCCGTAGACGATCGGGAAGGGCTCGCCCCAGTAGCGCTGGCGGGAGAACAGCCAGTCGCGCAGACGGTAGCTTACGGTGCCCTTGCCCACGCCGGCGGATTCGAGCCAGGCGTTGACCTTGGCGATGGCGTCGTCCACGCGCAGGCCGTTAAGGCTCAGCGCGTCGCCCTTGGCTTCGGTGGCCTCGACGGAGGAGTTGATCACGATGCCGTCATGGGAGACGAACGGCGCCTTGCCCTCGTAGTTGGCCAAGTCGTCGCCGGAATCCGGCAGAGGCGTGACGGTGTAGATGACAGGCAGACCGAACTTCACGGCAAAGTCGTAATCGCGCTGGTCGCCACCAGGCACGGCCATAATGCACCGGTGCCGTAGTCCATCAGCACGTAGTCGGCAGTAAACAGCGGGAGCTTCGCGCCGGTGATCGGGTTGGTGGCGTACAGGCCGGTGAACAGACCGGTCTTCTCACCGGCCTCGTTCACGCGGTCCTTGGCGGTCTTGGCTTCGGCGGCCAGACGGTAGGCCTTCACCGCCTCGACCGGGTTGGCATAGCCGCCCTTCCAGTCTTCGGGTACATCGGCCGGCCATTCGGCGGGCACGTTCTCCAGCAGGTGATGTTCCGGGGAAACCACGGCGAACGTGGTGCCGAACAGCGTGTCGGGACGGGTGGTGTAGATTTCCATGTCCTTGTCACCGTCGGCAGTGGCCACGGTGAAGTGCACGGAGGCACCATGGGATTCACCGATCCAGTTGCGCTGCATGAGCTTGACCTTCTCAGGCCAGTTGATGCCGTCAAGATCGGCGATGAGGCGGTGGCCGTACTTGGTGATGCGCATGGACCACTGGCGTAGCTCACGCTGGAAGACCGGGAAGTTGCCACGCTCGGACTTACCTTCGGCGGTGACCTCCTCGTTGGCCAGCACGGTGCCCAGACCCGGGCACCAGTTGACCGGGGACTTGGAGATGTAGGCCAGGCGGAAGTCGTTCAAGATATCCTGCTGCTCGGCGTCAGTGAGGTCGGACCACTGCTTGCCGTCGGACTCGTGGCCCGGAATGGCCTTTTCGCCGGATTCGAACTTGGCCACGAGCTCGGCGATCGGGCGTGCGGAGCCCCTGGAGCCGGACGGGTTGGTGGCGTCCTCGTCGTACCAGGAATCGTAGATGCGCGAGAAGATCCATTGGGTCCAGCGCACGTAGCCGGGGTCGATGGTGGCGAACGTACGACGGTTGTCAAAGCTCAGGCCCATACGGTGCAGCTGGCGGCTCATGTTGCGATGTTCGCCTCAGTGTCACGCGCGGGTGCTGGCCGGTCTGGACTGCGTACTGTTCGGCAGGCAGGCCGAAGGCGTCGTAACCCATGGCGTGCAGCACGTTCTCGCCCTTCATGCGGTGGTAGCGGCTCACCACGTCGGAGGCAGGTAGCCCAGCGGGTGGCCGACGTGCAGGCCCTTGCCGGACGGGTAGGGAAACATGTCCATGGCGAAGTAGGCGGTGCGGCCTTCGGCGTTACGGCCCTTGCCGTCCTTCAAATCGCCGTTGACGTTGGCGGCCCAGAAGGTGCCTTGCTCGTCCCAAATCTTCTGCCACTTGTTTTCGATGTCCTGCGCCAGTGCGGCGTTGTAGCGGAAGTTGGGCTCTTCGGTTTGCGTGCTCTTCTCGTTGTCACTCATAAATCAGCAAGGTAGCCTCGCAACTGGACACGTCGTCAATCGTTATTCAGCATCCGAGACGATGGCTTTGGGGTCGCCGTTCAGCGAAACCGTGAGCTTTGTTTGGCTTGTGAACGTATCCTTGGCGGCCGTCCAGCTGCCATCCTCAACCATGTCTTCCAATGCTTCCGCGATTTTCTGCGCCAATTGGCTGGTGCCTTGACTCACGCGATGCCATAACCGACCTCGCCCTTGTCCGCAATCACGTCCATATACTGGGGCCCGTTGGCCGCTTGAAGACCGGAAAGCACCGCCATATCGGAGGCTATGGCATCCGCCGACCCTACTTGCACGGCCGTGACGCACTGCGCATAACTGCTACGCTCCTGAATCCGAGCCTGCGGGTGGTTGCCGCGGAAGATGCCGACTGTCTCGTCACCTTTCACTGCGCACACCGTGCCGTCGCCTACGTCACCCACCGAACCTGCGTCATTGGTGAATCGGCCACGCTCATCCGACCTGACCAGCAAACCGACGCTGGTCGTGAGGTATGGTCCGGCAAAATCAACGATCGCACTGGACCCATCGGTGATAGGCCAAGAGGCGACGACCATGTCGACCTGTCCATTGTCCAGCATGGAGCGCCGGTTTTCGGGGCGAACCTGTTTGAAGACGATCTGCTTGTTCGCATAGCCGAGTTTGGCGGCCACGTATTTGGCGATGGTGATGTCGAAGCCCTGGTATGTGCCGTCATGCCATGCTCCCACCGATGGCTCGTCGGCTGCGACCCCAATGGCGATGGTGGGCCCCTCCGGCGCTCCGGAGACGGTGGTGACTTGAATTTGGCCGCAACCGGCCAGACCGGATAATGGCAATATCACGCCAAAGGCCGCGGCGAATCCTGCCATCAGTCGGGAGCGAAATCCGCGCCGCATCGGACGGCGAGCGCGGAGCATGCTACGGCTGGCGAACGATGACCAGTGGTGCATAACCGTCAAACGCCTTACTTGAACATGCGCGAACGTGTGAGGAACCAGGCAACCACACCGGAAAGCACCATGGAAATCACGATAATGAGCATGAAACCCCACGGCTTGTCAGTGAACGGCATACCCATCATGCCGCCATCGAAGTTCATGCCGTACATCGAGAAGATCAGCGTCGGGATGGACAGGGTGATGGAGATGATGGTGAAGATGCGCATCACGTTGTTCAGGTTATTGGACACGATCGAGGCGAAAGCGTCGGTCATGTTCGCAAGAACGCCGCTGTAGATGTTGGCCATCTCGATAGCCTGCTTGTTTTCGGTGATGACGTCGTCGAGCAGGTCCTCGTCGTCCGGGTATTGCTTGATGCGTTGCAGGGTGGTGAGCTTCTCCATCACGATTTCGTTCGATTTCAGCGATGTGGTGAAATACACCAAAGTCTTGCTCAGCTCCATGAGCATCACGATCTCGCGGTTCTGCATGGAGTGGCGCAGCTTCAGTTCAAGCTTGTCGCTTTCGCGGTCGATGATGCGCAGGTAACGCAGGTACATCGTGGCGTTGCGGTACAGGATCTGCAGGATGAAGCGCGAACGCATGAAGGTGTTGAAGCCTCGGATCGTGCCTTCCATGAATGGGTGGAGCACGGGCGTGTCCTGCATGCAGACGGTGATGATGAGGTTTTCGGTGACGATGATCGACAGCGGGATGGTCTCGTACCAGTCGCGTCCGCCACGCTCTTCCACGGTGGGAATGTCGACGATGATCATCGTGTAATCGTCTTCGACGTCTACACGTGAACGTTCCTCGTCATCCAAAGGGGCACGCAGGTCGGCCAGGTCGATGCCGGTTTGCGAGGCGACGGTGGCGAGCTCCACATCAGTGGGTTCGCTCAAACATAACCAGGAGCCGTTTTCCGGTTTCTCGATCTGCTCCACTTGGCCATTGATTGAGCTGAAGATTCTCAGCATGTCGTCTCACCCGCCTTCCGCGCTTTCTTACTGTTCTATCGCTGTACGGTTCCAAACCGAGATTAGTCTAGACCCACCGTTCGAATTTGCGAGCGGGGTTTCGCATAGCGACCATCACCAGACGATTGGCTGCCAACTTGGCATGTGCGGTCCTCGCAGATCGGTCGGCCCGTTCTCCCAGTCGGCGCTGTCGGCGATGGCGGGAGCCTTGTTGTATTCCTCCAACTCCCACAGGGGCTGTTCGATGGGGGTGCCGTTGACGCTGTGGCGCACTTTGAGCCGGCACCAACAGGCGTTGCGCATGCCGCCGAGTGCGTTCATGCCGTCCGGGTCAAGTTCGAGCAGGTTGGAGATGGTGGCGGTAATCCATGAGCATGGGTGACGAGCATCAGCGTGGTGGGCGTGCTGTCTGAATAGGCGGAGTCGATGACCAGTGCGCGCACGGCATCGGCACCTCGCTGCCCCACGGCGGCACGGCTTTCCACACCATGCTTGGTTTCGCCCCCAGTGTGCTGTTTCCAAGAGGCGTAGTCGTCGGCTGCCACGGCTTTGATTTCGGCGCGGGTCATGCTTCCCACTCGCCGAAGCTGCGTTCACGCAGTCGTTGGTCACAGGTGACTGGCAATCCCAAAATATCGGCGAAGGCGTGTGCGGTCTGTTGGGCACGGAACAGGTCGGAGGTCATCACCACCATGCGCCGGCCGGCGGCGGGAGCCTCCTCGAACTGGCGCGTATCAGTGCGTTCGGCGGCGTCAGGACCGGGCTGGGCGATGGCTTCGGGATGCTCGGCAAGTCGGTTCACCTTGGCCCAGTAATACCGTGAAGCGAGCGCGAATCCGGTCTGGTCAACCTGCCATTGGCTACGATGTCGAGCGGCACATCGATCTGGCCTTGCAAGCGATGTTCGAGATTGTATTGCGTACGGCCATGACGCAGCATCATCACTTCATCGATCATCGGTTTTCGCCACCTCGTTCTCTTGCGGTTTGCCATACTCATCTCAGCACAACCCCTAGAATGGCGGCATGGAGATTTCTGAGTCGACTTGGGCGTTCATCGCCAAACACCGCCGTGAAGATGTGCGTGATGTGGCCTTGCACGCCAAGCATGATGGCGACGTGGATGTGCCGTTCGCGCTGGAGCAAATTGCCGGCTGGCAGCGCGCTTCACTCAAGCTACCTGACTGGGCGTCCCATGATGGGCTGATTTTCCCGCCGCAAGTCCCAATGGAACAATGTTCCAGCCAATTCACCGCACAGTACAAGGCTCGGCTGGCACAGCGATTGTTGGCCGAAGAAGCAGTCGACGACGACTCCCCGACATCCCTAGTCGATCTGACCGGCGGTTTCGGCGTCGACTTTTCTTACATGTCCCGAGTGTTCAATCGTGCCATATATGTGGAACAACAATCCATTTTATGTGATATCGCTCGCCATAATTTCCCGATACTCGGCCTTGACCACGCCGAAGTCATCAATGATGATTCAACAGCAGTGCTTGACACGCTTGGCCGAGTCTCCATGATCTTCCTCGATCCGGCCCGCCGTGACGATCATGGCTCGCGTACCTACGCGATTGCCGATTGCATGCCGGATGTGCTGACCCTGAAGGATATGCTGCTGGCCAAGGCACCGACGGTCATGGTCAAGCTCTCCCCCATGCTCGACTGGCATAAGACCGTCGCCGATTTCGCCGGCGCGGTACATGAGGTGCATATCGTCTCCACCGGGAATGAGTGCAAGGAATTGTTGCTGGTGTTGGGGCGCGGCCGTTACGCCTCACCGCTCGTGGTATGTGCTAATGACGAGCAGGTGCTGTCGTACAAGGCCGGCGATAACAGCGACAATCACACCACTATCAGCGATTCTGCCTTGGCTGCACGCAATACTTGCAATACCGAAGATTCCCTGTCTGAGGAAAGCGCGAACGACTTCGATTCCTCGCATTGGAAGTACCTTTACGAGCCAACGCCTCAATCATGAAGCCGGATGCTTTGATGTTCTCGAACAGCGCTTCGCCGTGCATCACATCAGCCCGAATAGCCACCTGTTCGTTGCGGCCGAACCTATTGCCGATTTTCCAGCAGGTCATTCGCCATCGAATCCATCGCCACCATGAACAAGAAAGAACTGAAACAGCTATTGGCCGGCCTCACGCACGCCAACATCGCCGTACGCAATTTCCCCCTAACCGTGGCCCAGCTGCGCAAAAAACTCAAACTCAAGGACGGTGGTAGCACCTACCTCTTCGCCACCACCGACGCCCAAGGCCGTCACCTAGTACTGCGCACTAAAAAGCGAAAAAGTGGCTCCCTCTGACGAGGAAGCCACCAATACGTCAGCTAATCAGTCCTTGGCGATGGTCTTGCCGGCGGTCGGACCGGAGGCAAGGTCCTGGATCTCGGTGACTTCGAGAACCGGAATCACGGCCGGCTTCTTGGTGCCCTTTTCCTCGGCGACCTTGACCTGCTCGTTGTAGATGTCGTCGTCAACGTGCAGCACCACGTTGCCGCGGAAGCGGTAGCCCTGCTTCTTCTCGAGGTTGGCGAAAGCGATGACCAGCGGGGAACCGTTCTTGAGGTTCTCATAGTGCTGGCCGGCGGTGCGCTCGTGGTAGGCGATGTGCGTGTCGTCCAGCACGAACAGGGACATCTTCGGGCCGAGGTCCAGTTCGCCGTCCTTGGAGACGGTGGTGATCCAGCCAAGGTTGTTCTTGATGAATTCCTTGATTTCCGGAGTAATGACTGCCATGTCGAATCCTTTCATGATTGCTACGGATAACGTATCCTTACTCTTTCCAGAGTACCGGTTTCGAACGCGACTAGCCCGGATGTTCGCTGTGAGTAACCTCACCTTCGCACAGCTTTCATCCGGTTTTTGCCTGCTTGGCGATGCCATGCCCCGGTCGCGCACCAGCCACACACCTGTCACACACCCGACACCCATCGACCGGTCGATTTTGGCCGGTAGTTCCCGTAATCTGTGAGCCGAGAGAGCCACAAGTTTTCCTAACTGTCCTGAGGTGCACCATGGGTTTGGTCGAACGTTTCAGCAAGCTGCGCAGCCGCTGGTCCCGCAACTTTCCCCCGAATCTCGCCCGACTCATGTTGCTGGGCTGCGCTGCATTATGGGGTGGCAGCTATCTGCTCGCCAAATTCGCCATGGAGCGATTCCGCCCCAATGGCTGATGGGTCTGCGCATGATCGGCGCCTGCCTGTGCATGCTGGCCTTGTTCCATAAGCACATCGTGCCGTATCTGACGCCGAAAATCATTGTGCCGGCGCTCGTGGTGGGCCTGACCTACTGGGGCACGATGGTCACCCAGACCATCGGCCTGCAGACCATTGAACCGGGCCGCAGCGCGTTCCTGACGGCCGCCTACTGCGTACTCACCCCGTTCGCTACGTGGATTATTTCAAAAACCGCCCGAGGCCATCAATCTGGTCGCCGGCGTGATCTGTCTGATCGGCGTCGGCTTCGTCTCGCTGAAGCCGGGCGGTTCGCTGTCGCTGAGTGCCGGCGACTGGCTGACCATCGCCACCGCGGTCATCTTCTCGTTCAATCTGACCTGCCTTGGTGTCTACACCAAACGCTTCGACCCTATCGCCGTCACTTTTGTGCAGTTCGGCGTTGCCGGCGTATTGTTCATCATCGGCGCGTTGTTCACCGAACCCATGCCGAACGCCAGCTGGCTGGCACCCTCAGTAGTGGCCAGCGTGCTCTATCTGTTCCTCGGCGCCACGATGAGTGCCCAGATCATGCAGAACATCGGTCTGGCTCACGTGCCTGCCTCGCAGGCGTCAATCATCATGTGTACGGAAAGTCTGTTCGCTGTCACGTTCTCCGCGCTGTTCTGGGGCGAGACAATCATGTGGAGTTCACTGGTGGGCTTTGCGCTGATCTTCGTCGCCGTGCTGATGTCGGTAATCAAGCCGACCAAACAGTCGCTGCACCGGAACTGACGATTCAGTTTCGGCCATGGATGGTCATGGGTTCTCCATTGCCCTGAACCGTTACGGTGAAGGCCGAGGCTCTTGAAGGCGTGCAATCGGAAATCGGACTTGGCATCGCCAAACTGCATTTCGAGTTGGGTGCCGGCAACGGCAGCTTCGCTTGGGCTGCATGACGTTCTGCTGAACGTCGTTTTCGCTCCAAGCGAACCAATTTCGGTTGTTCTTTGCGCTACTTTGCGCCACTTTGCGCTGATTCCCACTGCTCATCGGCACCATATTTTTGAGTCATTCCACATTCCGCTGGCTAGGTTTTGAAGGTCTCGTGTAGGCATCCTCTCGGTATCACCGAGCCTTAAGCAACCTTCCAGCCCGACACTTTACGGTCGTGTCTTGTGAAGAAGTTTTTCGAAGGTCTTTCCCTCTCATCCATCGTGGCGGGCACCCTTGCCGCCGTCACCTCATTCTTACTGGCATCGAAAATCGGTATCGCCGGCTCGGTAATCGGCGCGGCAGCCAGCTACATCGTCTCCGCGGTGGCCACCAAAATCTATCAAAACATACTCACCGCCTCCGGTGAGAAACTACAGTCGGCCTCGTCTTCCGGCAATGACGATGACACTACGGATAATAAGTCCGATAAGGCAGCCGAATCCGAGTCCGATACGACGATGACCGGCATGGTCAATACCGTTTCCACCGCGCGCAAGCCGCGCGAAGTCGTGTCCAATCGAGCGAACGGACGAACCTATTCGGTCAATGAACTGCGCAAGGCCCGCTCCCATAATTCGAAGCGCACCGCCATTATCGTCACGCTGGTATCCGGCCTGCTCGCCGTGGCAGTAACCGCCGGCATCGTCATGCTGGTCACGCAGGGCCGTGGCACGGACCATATCATCACTCCGTCCACCACGCCCACGCAAACCGACACCAAAACGCAGACCGACACGTCCAATCAGAATAACGGACTGCCGCAGCCGGGCATTACCGACGGTTCGAATGATTCCAACACCAAGGACTCCACATCCGGCTCGTCCAACGACGGCACCGATTCAAGCACGTCCGGCTCAACCGGCACCGACTCCTCAACCGATTCCAACACCAATGGATCCACCGATGGTTCGACCGGCACCGATTCCTCCACTAATTCGGGCACGACTGGCGGTTCCACCGGTTCCGGCACCACCGGAGGCACCACCGGCACCGGCAACGGTTCAACCGGATCGGGTTCAGGATCAGCCAATGGCTCCGGTTCCTCTTCCAGCTCCACGGGCGGATCATCCAGTTCAAACTCCGGTAATAGCGGTTCGAGCGGCTCCTCAACCGGTAGCAGCAGCGGAACCGGCATCAAATTCATTGGCTGACAATCGCCGACTCGATAGCAGCGATGGCGGCAATGCCAGTCAATGACGTGGGGCAATGAGAACATGGAACGTATGACTACCATCATTATGAATACCTCTGAGGCAGCATCACCATCAACCTGTTCGACGACAAGGCTCCGAACACCGTGGCCAACTTCCTGGGCCTCGCCACTGGCGAGAAGGAATGGGCGGACCCGTACACCGGCCAGCTTCCCACGGCAAGTTCTACAACGGCCTGACCTTCCACCGTATCATCAAGCAGTTCATGATTCAGGGCGGTTGCCCGCTGGGCACCGGTACCGGCGGCCCTGGCTACGAGTTCGACGATGAGATCGACCCGAGCCTGAAGTTCGACAAGCCGTACCTGTTGGCTATGGCCAACGCCGGTCTGCGTCGCGGCATGGACGGTAAGGTCCATGGCACCAACGCTCCCAGTTCTTCATCACCACCGTGCCGACCCCGTGGCTGGACGGTCACCACACCATCTTCGGTGAGGTCGCCGATGACGACTCCAAGAAGGTCGTCGATAAGCTCGAAGCACTGGACACCGATCCGATGGATCGCCCGCTCGAGCCGGCCGTGATTCTGTCCGTGGACGTGGCGGAGTAAGACCGACAACATATACGAAAAGGTCCTGATTCTGAACCGCACCCCGATTGTTGGACTGAAGTAATTCAGATTCGATGATCGGAGGTGCGGTTTCTCATGTGTAGGGATCGCAGGCGTCATTACGATGACGGTTTCATGCGGGTCGTCGCCGACCTGATCCGGGGCGGGGCCGGGAGGCGTTCTCTCGCCCGCCGGCTTGGCGTGCCCGTCAGTACCGCGGGAAAATGGGTGTTGTCATACCGGTTTGGCGGGGAGGCGGCGCTCATGGGAGAACGCGAAGGCAACAGGAGATACGACTACGAGACGAAGCTCGCGGCGGTGCGCGACCATGTGGAGCATGGGCTGACGAAGGCCGAAGTCATGGAGAAGTACAGGATCGCGGGTCCCACCCCGTTGGAGCGCTGGTGCCGCGAGTACCGGTCCGGCGGCCCGGACGCGCTGCGTCCGAAACCGAAGGGCAGGCCCAGGGGCGCGAAATCCAAGCCGAGGCCGGCTCCCACAAGGGAACAGCTCCTTGAGGAGGAGAACGCGTACCTCAAGGCGAGGGTCGCGTACCTGGAAAAAGTCGACGCCCTGCTGGCGTGGAGATCGGCAACCGGGACAGAACGGTGATCGTCTCCATGCTGGCGGGGCTGGGACATCGGCTCCGGCACCTGCTCAGGGCGGCCGGACTGGCGAAAAGCACGTATTACCATCTTCTGTCGCATCCGGCCGCCGTGACCCGGCCGGACATCGAGCCGATGGTCGCCGAGATATTCGCGCGCACGCCCAACGGGTGCGGCCACCGGCAGATACGCATGTGCCTCGTGCACGAGTTCGGGGTGCGGGTGAGCCACAAGAGCGTGCTGAAGGTCATGAGGCGCATGGGCCTGGAATGCCGGATACGCAGGCCGAACCCGTACCGGAAATACAGCTCGTACCGGGACGAGACGGGCGCGAGGGCGGAGAACCTGCTGAACCGCGACTTCACGGCCGACCGGCCGTGGGTGAAGCTGGGCACGGACGTCACCGAGTTCAGGGTCGCCGACGGCAAGGCGTATCCGGCTCCCGTATACGACATGGGATCCAAGGAGATCGTGGCCCGGGACGTCAGCCGGCATCCCGACATGGCCCAGCAGCGGCGCCTGCTCGCCATGCTCGAGGAGAAGCTGCCCGAAGACGCCAACCCGATCCCGCACTCCGACATGGGCTGGCAGTACCGGCACCAGTGGTGGCGCGACCGGCTCGCGGGACTGAACATCCGCCAGTCCATGAGCAGAAAGGGCAACTGCATCGACAACGCCGCGACCGAGCAGGTGTTCGGCCACCTCAAGGACGAGTTCCACGCCGGACGCGAGTTCGCCTCATACGAACAGTTCAAGAACGAACTGGACGCGTACATCATCCACTGGAACACCAAACGCCGCCAGATACGACTGGAGGGACACACCCCGGAGGAATTCCGGAACATGTCCCTCACAGCCTAATCAGGTACCCTTAATAAACCACGTCCAACAATCGGGGCGCAGTTCAGGTATTCCAGTCAGGACCTTTTCGTGTTCTTGCTCCCCTCTCTGAGAGGGAGCCAGAGTAAGGTAACGGCCTACTTCATCTTGCGCAGTCGAGGTTCGGCGGATTCCTTGGCACCAGTGATGCGGTACACGTCGAACACGCCATCAATCTTGCGCACGGCTGCCAGCAACGAGTTGAGATGCTGCGGATCGGCCATTTCGAAGCTGAACTGGCTGGTGGCCACGCGATCGGAACCGGTGGCGATCGTACCGGAAATGATGTTCACGCCATGGTCGGAAAGCACACGTGTCACGTCCGAAAGCAGGTTTCGTCGATCCAGCGCCTCGACCTGAATCTTGACCATGAACAGGCCCTTGGTGCTGGTCCATTCGACTTCGACCACACGCTCAGGCTGCTTGTTTTTCAGATCGATCATGTTCTGGCAGTCGGTGCGGTGCACGGATACGCCTGATTACGGGTGATGAAGCCGATGATATTGTCACCGGGCACCGGCATGCAGCAACGGGCCAGCTTGATCCACACATCGCCCACGCCCTTGACGGACACGCCGGTGGAGCTGCTGGAGGCCTTGCGTTCCATGGGCTTCAGCGGCAGGACTTCCTGCTCGACTTCCTCATCGACCTCGTCGGCACCCGCATCCTTGACCAGATGCGAGATGACGTTCTGCGTGGAGACCTGTCCGTCACCAATGGCGGCGAACACGGCGTCCGCGTTCGGGAAGTTAAGGTCGTCGGCCACACCCACCAGTGCTTCGGGCGTAAGCAATGTGTTGACCGGCAGATTGCGCTTGCGCATCGCGCGGGTCAGCTCGTCGCGGCCCTCCTCGATGGCTTCAGTACGACGCTCCTTGGAGAACCACTGACGAATCTTGTTGCGGGCCTTCGGACTCTTGACGAAGCTCAGCCAATCGCGTGACGGGCCGGCTGTATCGGATTTGGACGTCAGAATTTCGACGGTATCGCCATTATCGAGCGTGGTGTCGAGCGGCACCAAACGACCGTTGACGCGCGCGCCCATCGTACGGTGGCCCACTTCGGTGTGCACGGCGTACGCGAAGTCGACCGGCGTGGCGTGAGCGGGCAGGGATACGATTTTGCCTTTCGGCGTGAACACGTAGACTTCGGACGAGCCAAGGTCTTCCTTGAGCGAGCCCAAGAATTCGTTGGAATCAGGGGTTTCGCTGGTCCAGTCGGCGAGCTGCTGAATCCATTTGAGGTTATCGACCTCGGAAAGCTCCTGATTGTTTTCATCACGCTTTCGATCGGACTTGTCCGGCGAGCTCAGGGCGCGGCCGGCCTGGCCGTTTTCCTTGTATTTCCAGTGCGCGGCGATGCCGAATTCGGCGCGGCGGTGCATGTCCCAAGTGCGAATCTGGATTTCGACCGGCTTGCCACCGGGGCCCACCACCGTGGTGTGCAGCGACTGGTACATGTTGAGCTTCGGCATGGCGATGTAGTCCTTGAATCGGCCGGGAACCGGGTTCCACCGCGCATGCACGGCACCAAGCGCCGCATAGCAGTCCTGAATGGTGTCGACGATGATGCGCACACCGACCAAATCGTAGATGTTCGCGAAATCATGGCCGCGCACGATCATCTTCTGGTAGATGGAGAAGTAATCCTTCGGGCGTCCGGTGACGTATGCCTTGATGTTCTGCTCGTCGAGATCCTCGTTGATCTCCGCCAGAATCTGCTTCAGGTACACATCGCGCTGGCCGGCTCGGCGAGCCACCAGCACCACGATCTCGTTGTAGATCTTCGGGTAGAGCACCTTGAAGCTCAGTTCCTCGAGCTCCGTCTTGATGGCGTTCATACCGAGTCGGTTGGCCAAAGGTGCGTACACGTCAAGGGTTTCACGCGCCTTCTTCTGGGCGGACGTGGTCTTCACATAGCGCCAGGTGCGAGCGTTGTGTACGCGGTCGGCGAGCTTGACCACCAAGGTACGCACGTCGCGGCTCATGGCCACCACGAGTTTGCGAATGGTTTCGGCTTGGGCGGAATCACCCACTTCAAGCTGACTCAGCTTGGTAACGCCATCGACCAGACCGGCCACGGTGTCGCCGAATTCGGCGCGGCATTGATCCAACGTATAGTCGGTGTCTTCCACCGTGTCGTGCAACAGGCCGGCTGCCACCACGATCGGGCCCATGCCAGATCCGCGAGAATCTGGGAAACGGCCAGCGGGTGGATGATGTACGGCTCGCCAGACTTGCGGCGCTGGGCGGAGTGCTGGATGACAGCACGCCGGTAGGCACGGTCAAGAATGGACAAATCCTCATCGGGGTGATGGGACTTGCACACCTTCTTGATTGGATCCAGCGGATTGAGCGGATCGGCACTGATCTCACAACCCAACTTACGGGCGGCGTACTGCTCGCCATCAATCTCTGCCATGCCAGTCACCTCCCTCGTCATGAAGTTCATTGTAGCCGCGAACCGGAGCCTTGTGCATTCACCTGTTCGCCATCATTGGTTCCACAACCGTTGTTGCCGTCATCACCTTAGTCATTCAACCGGCCTAATCCGGTCAGGACGCCACTCCCGTCGAACCGAACCCGCGTTCGGCGCGATCGGATCCGGGCAGTGTCTCGGCCGGGATGAACCGAGCCTCAACATACCGCTGAATCACCAATTGAGCGATGCGATCGCCCGGATGGAAGACGGCGGTGTGCTTCGGATCGAGGTTGATCAGAGGCACCTTGATCTCGCCACGGTAGCCGGCATCAACGGTGCCAGGCGCGTTGAGCACGGTGACGCCCTGCTTGGCGGCCAGCCGGAACGCGGATGCACCAACGCCACGTAGCCCGCAGGTAGGGCGATGGCCACGCCGGTGGGAACCAGTGCCCGTTCAAAAGGCTTCAGCGTCACATCGACGGTGGTGATGAGGTCGGCACCGGCATCGCCCGCGTGGGCATAGTGCAGCTGGGCCGGATGTTCGGGGTCGAGGCTCTTGACCAGGACCTCGGTGGATTCGGGCTCGTTGTAGGTCTCGTCGAACGCCATCAGGCGGCGCACTCCTCACACACCGGCTGGCCATCCTCGTCCGTGTAGGCGAGCTGGCTGCGATGCTTGACCAGGAAGCACTGCGAGCAGATGAACTCGTCACCCTGCATGGGGATGACGGTCACCGAGGAATCCTCGTTGCTCAAATCGGCGCCCGGCAGTTCGTAGTCTTCGGCGATGGCGTTCTCATCGTCGTCGATGTCGCTCGAGGCGTTCTGCGAGGACTTCCCCAGCGCCTGCAGCGATTCCTCGTCCTCATCCTTGTTGCGGGGGGAATCATAATCCTGAGCCATCATGGTCCTTTCGTCGTCTTTGGTTCGTAAGTCGATATATATAGCACGGTCAGCGCCGTACTCGCCCATAGGATACACGATTTGAAATACTCGTAAAGTTCGACACGTGGGGCATACTTAAAAGAAGTAATGTCTTTGCGACGGAAAGTGGTGCGAATATGCCAGATGATCGGCTTGAAAAAGCCCGTTTCGTGCGCGTGAGCAAGACGGGGGACCTCGTATTCTCCCTTGGCGGCAGGGAAATGGCTGTGAGCGTGGACGACACGCTCGAACGGGCGATTCTTGAGGCCAAGCAGGTCAGAAGCGAGATGCGACAGGCTCCCCAGCCGCATCAGCAGTCCACTTTGCCGATTTCCCAGATACAGTCGCTGATTCGCGCCGGTGCCGATCCGGCCCGTGTCGCGGAGAAATATCATCTGAGCGAAATGCTGGTACGTCGTTTCTCCATGGCTGTGGAGACCGAGAAACAGTATGCCATCGAACAGTTCCTTGCCGTGGCGGCACCCAAAGACAGCAGGGTGCGCACCATCAGCGAACTGGTGGAACGCACGCTGGCCTCTGCGGGAATCGGCATGGAATCAGTGACCTGGAAATCCACCCGACGTGGACTTGAGCCTTGGCGCATCGTGGCGATATTCACTTCCGCGGGCCGTGAGATCCATGCCGAATGGACGTGGAATATGCACGACAATTCCGTGATGAGCCTGAACAATGCCGCTCGAAAACTGCTCGGCGAACAGAATCCGGAATCAGCCACGGATTCCAAACTCAAGCCGACGATTCCCGAACTGCCCGGCGACTCCGTACGCTCCGCGCGTATCGAGCGCGCCGTGTCTGCTTGGGCGGCTCCTACGCCTTCGATTCCGGCCGCACGGCCTGCCGCAATCCGGCCCTCTGTCCACTTCCACAGGTTCCATGCCCCCAGTGGATCTATCCACGTCCATCTCACCGGCCACGACCCAGGCTCATGGCACTACGGCCCCCAGTCCGGTCTCTTCGCAGACCGCCGGATCTGTTTCGCCATCTGCCGCAGGATTACAGCAATCGCCTGCCACGGCACCAGAGCAGGGCTCTGACAATGTTTCGGACAAGACCATACGGAGTGGCCCCAATGCACAGCTAGTAGCCACCGAGCAGGAGCGGGCGGCCGAATCCGCCGCCACCGAACATGAGGCACCAGCCAAACCGGCCAAGCGTAAATCAGGACGTTCGGCCGTACCAAGCTGGGACGAGATTCTGTTCGGAGACTGAATTTCCGAATCAGCCATATCGATCAGGCAGGGAATATCCATTTCCAATGCTGTTTGGGAGCCATGCACGCTCGGCAGGTGGGTGGCCTTGTCTCCTTGCGTACGCGAATCGACGAGGGTCACGGCTCCCGCTGCCTGCACGACCACATCGCCGAGCATTGGCCGGACTCGCTCGCAGACCGGTCCAAACAATCCGTCCGCGATGGCCTCATCCTTGGTCCGCACCAAGCTCGGTCTTGCAGACAATCGCGCCACCGGCAAGCTATATCCTCAGGTCGTTCATCCGGCTCGGCATACAGCATCAGCGAGCGCGGCTCCCCCCCGACCAGTGACACGCCTCGGGTGAGCTGCGGTTCAACGGCGATGTCAATCCGCTGGTCCATGTCGGTTTGCACCATGCCGTGGTCGGCTACGATGACGATCAGTGTGCCTTTGGGTGCGCTGCGTTTCAGGAGCGCGAGCTGGGCGTCGATATGTTCGAATGCGGCCACCCAGTGTTCGGAATCCCACCCGTAATTGTGGCCGACTTTGTCGGCGTCACGGATGTACAGGTAGGTCAGGCCGGGGGTGCGGGAGGCGCGTGCGGCGGCCAGCACACGATCGCGTGGGGTGACGTTGCTTTGATAGTCGGTGCCTCGCAATGCGGCTTCGGTCAATGGCGATTTGGAGAACTTGGGCAACCCCGAGCTCGTGACGCGCACCTCTTGAGCCGCAAGTTTCTCGAACACCGTCTCCTCGCGCTGCAGGTCGAGCGGATCGACCATGGGCGGCACAGGAATGTGCGGATTGGCTGGTTTGGGTGCCAGCGCGTCTTTGAACTGGATGAGTTGGATGAGCTTATGGCTGGCGGGTTCGAGCTGCGTATAGCCCGCCATTGCGGTCAGTCCCGGGCAGGTTCCGGTACCGAATGCGGCCATGGCCGCCACAGTGGTGCTTGGAGCGCAGGTAGCGATGGGACGCTGATTGGCGCTTTCGTTCATCAGCGAACGCAGATAGGGCGCGTGGCCGAGGCGCATGGCGAGGTTCCAGTAGCCAGGCCGTCCACGAGCACCACGATGGCCGAGTTCGGCATCGGGCAGCCCAATGCGCGCTGGCAGGCCTTGGGATCGGCGTGGACCTTGGTGGGGGTCGGATGTCCGATGGCGGCGGACAAGGCGGGCAGCACGGCGGACAGGTGCAGTGCTCCCCACGCCGATCGGCCGGGGCGTCATCCCCATAGCCCACTGTGGGCACCAGCCGCAGCAACTCGTCCATATCCGGCGTCTCAACACTCATAGTTGCCCATTCAAGTAGCACCCCTCCCCTTGGCTCAGTGCGCAGAGAACGGTTCTCAATAACAACTGTGCGCTCCAACGCACATAATCAAACAAACGCACATCGACTGAAACACTGGAATCACGCCGTTTTATCGGCAAACATGTGCGATTGGCGCACCGAAACCAGCGCACAGTTGTTATCGAGAACCGTTCTCTGCGCACTGTTTCGCGCCCTCCCGCTAATATGGGGGCGTTCGAAAGGGAGTTTCATGGCATCACACCGCAAACCGTCCGCGCAAACCTACGATCCGCGCACGGTCAAGGAGCATATCGTCGAGACACCGCTGAACGAGGAGATGAGCAAGTCCTTCCTCGAGTATGCGTATTCGGTGATTTACGCACGCGCACTGCCCGATGCGCGCGATGGCTTGAAGCCGGTGCAGCGCCGCATCGTCTACCAGATGGGCGAGATGAACCTGACTCCCGACCGCCCATATATGAAGTCCGCCCGCGTGGTGGGCGAGGTGATGGGCAAGCTCCACCCGCACGGTGATTCCGCGATCTACGAGGCCATGGTGCGTTTGGCACAGCCGTTCGCGATGCGTCTGCCGCTGGTAGACGGCCACGGCAACTTCGGCTCGCTGGATGACGGCCTGCGGCCTCCCGTTACACCGAGCCAGGCTTGGCCCGGCCGCTCTCGCATGAACGCGGATATCGATGAGGACACCGTCGACTTCACGCCGAACTATGACAACAAGCTCAAGGAACCGACCGTGCTGCCGGCCGCCATCCCGAATCTGCTGGTCAACGGCGGCTCGGGCATCGCCGTGGGCATGGCCACGAACCTGGCCACCCACAATCTGGGCGAGGTGGTAAACGCCGCCAAGTTCCTCATGGCGCATTCGGACGCCACCCTGGAACAGCTGATGCGCTACGTGCCCGGCCCCGACTGGCCCACCGGCGGCACGATCATCGGCCGCGACGGAATCCGTGAGGCCTATGCCACTGGCCGTGGTACGCTCACCACGCGCGCCGCCACGCATATCGAGCATGTCACGGCCCGCAAGCAGGCCATCGTGGTCACCGAGCTGCCGTACATGGTGGGCCCGGAGAAGGTAATCGAACGTATTTCCGACGGTGTGAAGAACCGCAAGCTGGAGGGGATTTCCGGCGCGTTCGATCTGACCGATCGTCATAACGGCACGCGTATCGTCATCGAGATCAAGACTGGTTTCGACCCGCATGCGGTTCTGGTGCAGTTGTTCAAGCACACACCGTTGCAAGACAACTTCGCCATGAACAACGTGGCGTTGGTGGAGGGCCGCCCGCACACGATGGGTCTGAAGGAGATGCTTCAGGTGTGGGTGGACCACCGCCGTGTGGTGATTCGCCGCCGCAGTGAATATCGCAAGAAGAAGGCGCTGGAGCGCCTGCACCTGGTCGAGGGCCTGCTGCTGGCCATGTTGGACATCGACGAGGTGATTCAGGTAATCCGCACCTCGGATGATGCGGATGCCGCGAAGAGCCGTTTGATGGTCGTTTTCGATTTGGACGAGGTCCAGGCTCAGTACATCCTCGACCTGCGTCTGCGCCGACTGACCAAGATGAACCGTATCGAGCTTGAGGCCGAACGCGATGACTGAAGAAGCGTATCGAGGAGCTGACCCGGATCCTGGCCTCCGCCGAAGCGCTCGACCAGGTGGTCACCGACGAGATGGACGAAGCGGTCGCCAAGTGGGGCTCGCCGCGCCGTACCGTGCTGCTGGATGCCGACCCGGATGGCACGTTGACGCCGGTCGTGGCGCAGGGTGCCGGGGCTTCGGGCGTGTCCAAGTCCGCGCTCGAAGCGGTGAGGCCGCCACTACGATCTCCTCCGCCGAAGCCGATGTGGCCGCAGCCGCAGCTGCGGCAAGAAGACCGGCGAACAGTCCACGCTGACCGGAGCTTGAAGATCGAGGACGAGCCGTGCGTGGTGATGATGAGCGCTACCGGTTTGATTGCCCGTACCACGCCAAGCGCGATGGACGTGTTCAATGCACGATCCACTTCCGATGAGCGTTTGAGAGACGATCAGATCACCACAATCTTCGAGACTTCCACGCGCGCTACGTATGGGCTGGTCACGTCGGCCGGCCGCCTGGTGCTCGCGCATGTGGTTGATTTGCCTGCCTTGCCCGCTGCCGCCACATTGTCGCTGAAGGGAGGAGTTCAGGCCGACGAACTGATCGGCATGACCGAATCCACCGATCCGATTCGCGGTGAGCGTGTGATTACGGCGATTGCCATGGAGCAGCCGACGTCCGGCAAGACCAGTGCCAAGGACGAGAGCGAGGATGGCGGGGCCGCCGAGGCCAAGCCGTTGCCGTCGCTGGCTATCGGTACCCGTAACGGTGTCATCAAGCGTTGGAATCGTGAGGCACCCACACATGGATTCTTGGCCCGTCATTGATCTGAAAGATGGCGACGAAGTGGTATTCGCCGCCGTGGCCGAGGATGACGACCGTCTGGTGTTCATCTCCTCCGATTCCTCGCTACTGACCTTTGAGGCGAAGAACGTGCGCCCGCAGGGTCGTACTGCGGGCGGTATGGCCGGCATCAAGCTGGCCAAGGGCGCCCGTGTGGCGGCCTTCAACGTGGTTCCCGCCGGCAAGGTGGCATGGACCTATGAAGAGGGCGAGAACGGCTTGACTTCCGGATCCGGTGCAGTGGTGCTCACCGTGGCCGGCGATTCCGATGCACTGCCCGGCACCGAAAACGGCGCGGCGAAGGTCACTCCGCTGGAAATGTACCCCACCAAGGTCGCGCTACCGGCGGCGTGCGTTCCCAGCGATTCCTGAAGGGCCAGAACACGCTGATTCTTGCCTGGGCGGGCCTCTACCGTTGCACGCCTCTACATCCGCAGGCTCTCCGGTCGAGCTTCCCAAGCCCGATATGCGCCGAGACGGTTCCGGAGTAGACCTCGCCTCCCCCATCGCCTTCATTGCGTAACCTCAATTAAGCTCCCTCTGATGGGCCGAGCCGTAAAGCAAACACCCCAGTGGGGTGTTTGTAGGCGAGGAGCGAACGATAGTGAGCCAAACAATAGAGAAGAGACCCTAAACCCGGCCTACACTAAGCATTAAGGAGGTGGCGATGAGACTACTGGTTGCCGTATCCAATGAACCGTTGGCCCACGCCATTCATGGTGCCCTGCTTGCCGGTCGTCATGAGGTGTCTTTGGCAAGCACCGGTAGTATCGCGCTCGCCGCTGTCGCCAAGGAGTCATTTGACGCAGTGATTCTTGATGAATCCCTGCTCGGCATTTCCACCGAGCAGCTCATCGAATCCCTACGCAATGCCCGTGCCTCCGTCAAGATTCTGCTGCTGACTTCGACGCCACTCAGCAAAACCATTGGTGAAGGCAGCCGCTGGCGAGCGCTGCCTGACGAGTACGCCCCTATCGAAGAGACGCCCTACAGCTCCTTCAGCGCGAATTCACGCGCAAACAACTCAGATGCCGAAGCCGAACAACGCTCGGACAATGCTGCCTCTAGCGCACAAGCTAACGTACGACGCCCAGATGCCGCGCTGAGCAAACCATTCTCCGATGGCGAACTGCTCTCATACGTCGGCTCGCTTGCCACCGACTCCCCCGCCATGATCATTCGTGGCAATCTCACGTTGGACACCACGAATCACAAGGCCTACTACGCATCCACTCACAGCGCAATCTCACTGTCCCGTCTGGAATACAGTTTGCTTGAAGCGCTGGTCAAGGCTGATGGCCAGTTCGTCAACACCAGCGAGTTGGTCAAACTTATCGGCGGCCCATTCTTCGAGCAACAGGCTTACTCAAGAACGCCCTCTACACACTGGATAAGAAGCTCACCCGCGCCGGCCTCATCATGACCCAACGAGGCTCCAACTACCGCATTCGATAGCTGGGCTCAATCAGTACAGCCGCATGCCTTGGGGAACGGGGGTGAAGCCGGACTGGTGGAGGATGCGGGCGAAGGGGTGACGGGCGTTGAGGGGTTCGCCATTGATGTCGCTGAATGTCACGGAGCCGGTGCCATTGCGTTTGAGGCGTAGGCCAGTTCTGTGGCGGCCTTGCGCATTTGTTCGTCGGAATCATTGACAGCGGCTTCATGGCCGACCGATTGATCGAACGCTGTCAGGTGCTTGGCTTTGGCGGCCGCGTATAGTAGCGCGCCTTGCGCATTGAGCACGACCGTGGCTCCGATACGGCGTGCCGGTTTACCCGCACCGGCAGGCGCGTCCGGCCACGCGATGGCGGAGCCACTGAGATTTGCGGGGTCGAGCACACTCAATGCCACCACGGACTGGCCACGATGCTCTGACGGATGACGCAACGCATCCACGGTGTCGCGCTCGGCAAATTGGGCCGCGCCGAAACCACGGACGAACATGCCTCGTACCAGTCGACCATGCTCCTCCATGCGATTCAATACCGGATACAACGCTGAGTAGCCACCCGGGATATTTTCCTTGTCAATCACCGGCTGCGCGATGACGCCATACCTGTCCAGCAACGTCTCGACCAGTGCGAGTGCCCGTTCGGTCTGGTCGGTGTCTTCGGCTTCAGCTTGCCCGATTACGGCGGACCACAAACCTCCTAACGTCATATCCGTAGTGGCTCGGCGAATCGGAGCGACACGCCCACGACGACGTGATGTAGTGGATTTACGCGGGCTTGCTGCGCCTGCGGTTAATGCACGCACCGGCGCGAAGCTGGAATTGGTGACCTTACCTTGCCAGACCAAGCTCCACAAGGCATCCTTGAACTGCTGTTCGCTCCACTCTTGCGGAATGATTTCGCCGGTGTTTGGATTGATGTCCGGCTCCGCGGTCTCATTCCACGCACGTTTGGCGGCATCCATCAGTTGACGGGCATGGAACGCTCCCCCTGAGTCCAGTGCGGTCAGAATCGCTTCCGGCATGGTGGCGTCTGAGGCGTTCGATGTCGTACCATGTTCCACACCGCTGAACAATATTGAATCCGCCGGATAGAAAGCAACCTCACCGGGGTCCATCGCACTGGTTCCCCCGGTTTTTGAGCCGACCCAGACCACATCGCCGCTGGTCAGCAACTTATCCAGCAATGCAGGTTGGTAGTCTCGTACTCGTGCGGGGAATACTGCCGACTCCCAGAGTGCAGTGGGCAGTGATATGCCTCCAGCTGCTCGATAACGCGCATGAGCCCGTCAGCACCTTCATATCGTTCGCCGCCGACCGGCCCGATACCTTGTCGGTCGATAAGAAACATCTGGAACGCCTCTGATTCTACTGGCTTGACTGCTTTACGCGCCTTGGCCAATGAGCGAGACCGAATACGGCGGAATACGTCCTTATGGAGCCACTGTTGGCCTTGCTCGTCATCATCTACAAAGTGGCCTTGCAGCAACTCGCCTTTGGCAGCCAGCACATCCAGAGTGTGCACGGCATCCGTAGCATCGAGGTGTAGATCGGCTATGAGCTGATCGGCGGTGAAAGGACCATGGGTTTTGGCGTAACGGGTCACGCGACCAGTCACATCATCGTCGGCAAGCTCATTCCAGAAAGTGTGCTCCCCCAGTTCCTGTTCGACTTCGCGAATCACGTCCGGGTTGAGCACTTGTGCCATATCGGTGGTGCCGAGCAAGCGTTCGAGCACGTGCGGATCGAGAGACAGCAGTTGCGCGCTACGCTCGGCCTGAGGTTGGTCATACTGGTACATCACCACGCGACGAAGCCAAAGAGAATGTTCTCGGCGAAAGGCGATGGCGACTCGGTTTCCACGTCCTTCACGGTAATGGTGCCGGCTTGCAATCCGGTCATCACCTCGTTCAGGGCGGGCATGTCGTATACGTCTTGCAAACATTCGCGCGCGGTTTCCAGCAGCAGCGGAAGTTCTTGGCCATACGTGCGGATTGCAGGAGCTGTGCGGCGCGCAGTCGCTGCTGCCATAGGGGCACGCGACGGCCCGGGTCGGATCGCGGCATGAACAGTGATCGGGCGGCGCATTCGCGGAATCGTGCGGCAAATAGCACGGACTCGCCCACTTGACGCTCTACATCTGCTTTGAGGTCTTCTGGGTCGAAAAGGAACAGGTCTTGAGCAGGAATATGTCCGTCACCGTCCGGTAGCTGAATGACGATACCGTCATCGGCGGCATATACCTGCCCGTCGAAACCGTAGCGTTGGCGCAGTCTGCGGCTGATGGCCATGGACCACGGTTCGTGAACGCGGCGGCCGAAGGGGCTTAACAGTACGATGCGCCAACCGCCGTCTTCATCTCGCGTGCGCTCCACAACGAGGGTTTGGTCGCTGGGAACCGTACCAGTGGCGGCTTGTTGTTCGGAGAGCAGGCGGGCCAAGTTGGTGATGGCGTTGGCATCTAGGCCGTCGTGGTGGAGACGGGTGAGGATTGTTGGGATGAAGGTTGGAACGGCTGACCCCTCTACGGCAGACCTCCCCTCAGTCCGCCTCATGTCTAGCCCGGCAGCGATTTCTCGGGTGAAACGGCTATGGTACGGCTGAAACCGTAGTCGCGGCCGGAACCTTCGCCGTGCCAGAACGGTAGACGTGCGGTGCGCCCGGGAGCCGGCGTCACCACCACACGGTCGCGGGTGATGTCCTGAATCTGCCATGTGGAGGTACCCAGTGTAATGACATCGCCCACACGCGACTCATAGACCATTTCCTCATCCAACTCGCCGACGCGACGCTGGCCTTTGCCGGCGTCCGCCTCAGGCAGGACCACGGTGTACAGCCCTCGATCGGGAATCGTACCGCCAGAGGTAACGGCCACTTTCTGCGAACCGGGACGGGCGGAAATCAGGCCATTATCCCGATTCCATACCAGTCGCGGCCGAAAGGCCGAGAATTCCTCGCTGTTGTATTCGCCGGACATCATGCCGATTACCGCATCGAACATGTCACGTGGCAGTTCGGCAAACGGCGCAGCACGGCGCACCGTGGCATACCAGTCATCAGCGTTCAAATCGTGCATCGCGGCAGCGGCCACGGTCTGCTGGGCGAGAATATCGAGCGGATTGCGCGGCACGGCCAATGGTTCTATATCGCCGGCAATCATGGCTTCCAGACTTGCGGCCCCAGTGACAATCTGCTGACGGGTGAGCGGATAGAACAATGCGTGAGAGACGCCACCGACCTGATGATCGGCACGGCCTACACGCTGCAATCCGGAGGAGACCGACAACGGCGTATCGACTTGAATCACCAAGTGACCGAGCCATATCAATGCCGAGCTCCAAACTGGAGGTGGCCACCACGCAGCGCAATTCACCACGTTTAAGCCGTTCCTCAATCATTTTGCGGCGATCTTTGGAAACCGACCCATGATGAGCCATGGCGATGACATCATCGCCCTCATGTGAGCCGACAAGCATGGTGGTGGAGCCGACCACAGCATCGTAATGCGTGGAGAACCCTTCGCGGCCTTCCGGAGAGCCCGGATCCCGCACAGTGTCGGGATTGGTGCCATGCCGGGTCTGCGCATACAGATCGTTCAAGCGCGCAGTGAGTTTCTCAGCCACACCACGCGAATTAACGAACACCAATGTAGTGCGGTGCGCGAGAATCTCATCCAAATACTGCGTTCCACCACGGGCCAAATGGAACCGGAGGTACGGTCGCCCGCCGCTCCAACCAACGCGGAGGAATCGAACGCATCACTCGCATCAGAATCGTCCCCAGAAGTGGAAGAAACATCTCTATCATCCACCGGCACAATGCCCCTGCGTTCAGCAAGTCGCTGCATGGCCGGCGTGACACCACTGATATGCGGAGCGGACCGTTCAGCATCCACGCCACCGACACGCTGCTTGGCATTCACGGACTGCAAATCACGCATGTTTTCCAACGGCTCAATCATGCGCAAATCCATTGCAGGCCGCCCACCGGGATTCACGATGGTAACCGGTTGCCCGCCGCCCAGGAATCGCGCCGCCTTTTCAGGCGGATTCACCGTAGCGGATAGACCAATGCGCTGCATATGACGATCGCCACGGCCAGCATCGACGGCGGCATCACCGCCTCATCAGCATCTGCATCGATTGCATCTCGCTTGCGCGATTCTGTGACAAGGTTCTCCAGCCGTTCCAGACTTACCGCCAAATGTGCGCCGCGCTTGGTGCCCGCCACTGCATGAATCTCATCGACGATCACCGTATCGACAGTGCCGAGAATCCGCCCTGCCTTCGAAGTGAGCAACAAATACAACGATTCTGGCGTGGTAACGAGGATATCCGGTGGATGGGAGGCTATGCGTCGCCGCTCCTGTGCGGTGGTGTCGCCTGAACGAGTGGCGACCGCGATCTTCGGCACGGGCAGCCCTTGCGCCTCGCATTGTGCAGCAATGCCCTCCAAAGGCTGTTCTAGGTTCTTGGCCACATCGGCCGCGAGCGCCTTTAACGGCGAGATATACAGCACACGCACACCGGCACGCCGCGTGCGTGGCACGGTCATCAATCGGTCGATGGCTGAGAGAAACGCAGCCAATGTTTTACCGGAACCGGTAGGGGCGATGACCAAGACATTGCGACCGGAATGGATTGCCGGCCATGCCTGAGCCTGTGCCTCGGTCGGCTGACCGAAGGCATGCTCGAACCACATCTTGGTGGGTTCGGAAAACAGGCTCAGGCTTTCGTACATATGTACGATTATAGGTCAGCTGAAGTAGGCGATGACTTCTTCGGCGGTACCGTAGGCACTTTGGCACCAAGCTTGGTGGCCGCATAGGCGGAGACGTAGGAGCCGATTTGCGCGGATTGCAGCAGCGTATGACCGGCGGCCAAGCCAGCCAGCACGGTCCCCATGAACGAGTCGCCGCAACCGGTGGTGTCCACTGCATTGACTTGCGCGGCGGATACGCGATGCCAACGTCCGTTCTCGATCACCACCGATCCCGACGCACCAAGCGTCACTATCGCCCGGTCGAATCCGTAATCGGTGAATCGTTCGGCGACCTCATACCAGTCGAGTGATTCCACGTCATCATCCGGCAGGCCCAGCAGTTGAGCCACTTCATGCTGGTTGACCAGCAGAATATCCGTGGCTTCCACCAGTTCGTGAGGCAGCTCGTCCATAAATGGCGAGTCGTTGAGCAGCACGGTCACGCCAGCGTCATGCGCGGTCTGCGCGGCGGCGATAACGGTGGCAATCGGGCTCTCCAAACACAGTCCCAATACCGCGCATTCGGCGATGGTCGTGCGATGTGATTGCACATAGCCGGCACTTGCCTTGGCATTGGAACCCGGCGAATAGACGATGGTGTTCTCGCCTCAGCGCTCACGGTGATTACCGTGGCGCCGCTGGGGCCTTCGACATGCAGGATATCGGCGGTGTCGACGCCGGCCTCATCCAGCTTGCTTAATAGGAAGTCCGCGTTGGAGTCCTCGCCCACCGCGCCCAGCAACTGGACATTGACACCGAGACGAGCGGCGGCAGATGCCTGATTCGCGCCCTTGCCGCCCGGCAGCACTTTCATGGCACCACCATTGACGGTTTCACCTGGCTTGGGTAGTCGTTTAGTGGTTACGGTGTAATCGGCGTTCATCGAGCCGACCACGATTACCGAGCCCGGCGCATCCTTCAGCGCTCTCAATCGCTCCCGTACGCTCGGGCATCTGTTCATGTTCTTCTCCACTTATCACCATGGGCTCCAAGCATAGTAGGCGACGGGCCCAAATGCGCATATGATCAGCCGCGCAACTTGCGAAGACGCTCGTGCATGGCCACCATCAGCACCAAGAGCACCAGCAAATACCACGGGTAGAGACTGATTGTCACATATTGCGCGATGATGCCGAACAGTGGCGGCATGAGCAGTGAGCCCACATAGGCGCAGGCCATCTGCACGCCGACGATGGCCTGCGATTTGTCTTCGCCGAAGTAGGCCGGCGTCGAGTGGATGACGCACGGATAAATCGGCGCGCACCCGAAGCCGATGACCACCAGCCCAACGACCACGCCAAGGTGGTGAGGCAATGGCACGAACATGGTGAGGATGCCGGCGAACACCAGCACTTGGCCGAGGCGAATCATGACCGGGTCCTTGAATCGCATGGTCAGGAAGCCGGAAAGCGCACGACCCACGGTGATGCCTACGTAGAATAGGCTGGCCCAGCTGGCGGCGGTGATCTTGTCGATGCCGCTGTGCATCACCATATAGCTGGAGGCCCACAGACCCGCCGTGGATTCGACGGCGCAGTAGCAGAAGAACATCACGAGGATTTCCTTGGCACCGCGAATGGCGAGCACGCCGGCCACGCCGAGCGGTTTGCGTTCAGCAACAGACACCCCTTCAGCAGTGCCAAATCTCTCGGCATTGCCGTCAGATGATGCGGTGTCATCGGTCGATTCGCCGACCGCAATTGCGCCACGTTTCTTCCACAGCAGCAGGCTCAGCACCAGGATGACGGTCAGCATCACCTGCAGGATCGCGATGTACCGATAGCCCCACGGCCAACCTTGGCCTTGAGAGAGCGCATAGCCCATGATGTAGGGCCGACCGATGCGCCGACGCCCCACATGCAGTGCAGCCAGCTCATATGCCGGCTTTCGTAGTGAATGGCTACGTAGTTATTGAGCGCCGCATCCACTCCGCCCGCGCCAAGGCCGTATGGTATGGCGATGGCCAACAGCACCCAGTAATTCGAGGTAACGGAGAAACCGGCCAAGGCCGCCGCAGTCAACGCCACCGAAACGGCGGTGACCTTGCCTGCCCCGAATTTCAATGTCATTCGGTCCGAAAGCAGCGCCGAGACGATCGTGAACATGGAAATCACCGCGGAGATGCCGCCGGCCCACGCCACCGGCACGTTCAGATCCTGGCTCATGGTGGGCCATGCGGATCCGAGTAGCGAATCCGGCAATCCCAGACTGATAAACGCCACATAGATGACGGCAAGCAACAGACTGGCCATGTCCCATCTCCCATTCACAGTACGGCACCGGTTGTGATAACGATGTCATCAGTCTATCGAATAGCGCTTCAGCAACACGCAAACATCACAGTTTGGAGTCTTGCCCGCAGTACACCGGCGTGGAATCGGCTACGCCGCGCGGGTCAAAGCCGATGATGTCGTAGTTGTCCTTGAGATAATCGGCGGCGGTGCACTCGATGAAATCCTGATGATATACCGCAGCACCCTCTGACGAAATAGCTGTCCGCCAAAGACGGACTGAGGGGAGAGAAATACGAGTAGCCCGCTACCACCCGTGAACTGCGCCCCGTTTGTTGGACGTTGTTAATTAGGATACAGCCCTAGACCGCGAGGGACATGCTCCGGAACTCCTCCGGGGTGCGTCCCTCGAGTCGTATCTGGCGCCGTCTGGTGTTCCAGTGCACGATGTACGCGTCCAGCTCGTGCTTGAACCGCTCGTACGAGTCGAACTCGCGGCCGCGGTAGAACTCGTCCTTCAGGTGGCCGAACACCTGCTCGGTCGCCGCGTTGTCCAGGCAGTTGCCCTTGCGGCTCATGGACTGACGGATGCCGAGCGTCCGAGCTCTTCCCGCCACCACCGGTGCTGGTACTGCATCCCATGTCCGAGTGCAGGATCGGCTCCGCTCCGGCGGGCAGGCGCTCCGCGAGCATGGCGAGCAGGCGCTTCTGCTGGTCCATGTCGGGATGCCGGCTCACGTCCCAGGCCACGATCTCCTTGCTCGCCATGTCGTACACGGGCGCAAGATACGCCTTGCCGCCCGCGACCTTGAACTCGGTGACATCGGTCCCGAGCTTGGAGAACGGACGCTCGGCGTCGAAGTCGCGTTTGAGCAGGTTATGCACGTGGCCACCCGTCTCGCCCCTGTACGAGCTGTATCTCCTCCACGGGTTCGCGGCGCGGATCCGGCACCTGAGCCCCATGCGGCGCATGACCCTGAGCACGCTCTTGGCCGACACCCGCCGGCCGAACTCGTGGACCAGGCACATGCGCACCTGCCGGTGGCCGCACCCGTTGGCGGTCCGTCCCCAGATCTCGCGCACCAACGGCTCGAGGTCGGCCCGTGTCACATGCGCCGTGTGCGACAGGTGGTGGTAGTACGTGGAGCGCGGCAGCCCGGCTATCCTCAGGAGATGGTCGAGCCGGTGTCCCTGCCCTGCGAGCAGTCGGACGACGGCGCTTCGCTCGCGTCTCGTGACTTGTTCGCCCGCAGGCCCGGAGTTTTTCCAGGTACGCGACCTTCGCCTTCAGATAGGCGACCTGTTCGGCGAGCTCCTGCTCGCGCGTCGGTTTGGGTTTCGGCTTGGACCTCGCGCCCTTCGGCCTGCCCTTGGGCCTTGGCCTGAGCGCCTCCGCGC
>ENA-OQIR01000185-OQIR01000185.1-human-gut-metagenome-genome-assembly--contig:-NODE-185-length-29164-cov-4.044426_pt1 | contig 29164 bp, 29 predicted proteins | sample MGYA00242580_ERZ504745 | MGnify/ENA primary metagenome ERZ504745 (study PRJEB26092, sample SAMD00036214) | human gut metagenome | host: Homo sapiens | study: EMG produced TPA metagenomics assembly of...
CCGGCAGGTGTGCCGCGCCGCCAGCGCCGGCGATAATGACCTTCAGACCGTTGGCACGGGCATTATGCGCGAACTCACCCATCAATTCCGGGGTGCGGTGCGCGGAAATCACCTGTTTCATGTACGGCACTTCGAACTGGTCAAGCATCTCGCAGGCGTGCTTCATGGTTTCCCAATCGCTCGCCGACCCCATAATCACTGCGACTTCAGGCTTGTTGTCTGCCATTAAGGACCTCCGAAAGAATCCAAAAGAACATGTTCTTGAACACCGCTTACTTTACGCAATCGGCTAGATGTGCAACATGATTTTCCCGAAAACGTCGCCTTTCACGATCTTGGAAAACGCAAGTCGCGCATCATCGATCGCATATGCGGAGTCGATAACCGGGTGCAGATCGGCATGTTCCACGAATTTCAACAGGCGTGCGAAATCCTCACGAGAGCCATGGTGTTGCCTTGCACACGAATATCTTGGAAGAAGATTCTCGTAAGTTCGGCGCCAGGTTGATCGCCCGTGGTCGCGCCGCAGATGGCGATGGCGCCTCCCGGACGCACGGATTTGACGGAATGGCTCCAAGTGGACGCTCCGACGGATTCGATGACGGCATCCACCTTGTGAGGCAGTCGTGCACCCGATTCAAACACCGCGTCGCGCCGATTTCCAATGCACGATTGCGCTTGTCTTCGCTACGTGAGGTAACGAACACTTCCAATCCAGCCGCATGGGCAAGCTGGATCGCAGCGGTTGACACACCTCCGCCAGCACCTTGAACAAGCACCGTATCCCCCGGCTTCACATTCGCCGACGTGAACAGCAAAGAATATGCGGTAAGCCAGCTGGTGCCCAATGCTGCAGTCTCATCGAAGTTGAGATTCTCAGGCTTGGCAAACACGTTGGCGCTGGGCACCTGCGTGTATTCGGCCATGGTTCCCGCGTACCGTTCGGAAAGAATCGAACGACGCTCCCCCGGCATGACTCCGGCCCCATCGGTGCCGATGAACGTGTACAGCACCACTTCGGAGCCGGCCTTAAGCCCTTACGCACGGGAATGTCTTCTTGCAGCACGCCTGCCGCATCGGTGCCGAGGATCATCGGCGTCTGCTCGTCGGCAAGCCCCACTCCTTGCAGACTCCACACGTCATGATGGTTCACGCTCGCTGATTTCACACGAATGGTGGACCAGAATGGCTTGGTTTCGGGTTTGGGCATATCGCCCACTTCGAGCATAGACAACGGATCATCATAATTCGTTCCGGTAGCATATACGGCTTTCATGTTCGCGCTCCTTTGCGAATAACGGCCTTTCACGATTGCAAACACCTCTATTGTGCCTCAAGTTGAGAAGACTTTGCACTCCTTTGCCTGCAAACACCCTCATCGGGGCATACAGTGGGATAGGATTTCGCAGTTGATTGCACTGGTTGTAGGGAAGGGTAATTGCACACGATGACCGCTGGCATTTTGAGTTCGATTCACACTCCTGCGGACGTACATGCCCTTTCAGCCCAACAATTACGCGACTTATGCTTTGAAATCCGCACCACGCTGCTTGATTACGGCAGGAAGCATGGTGGGCATATCGGCTCGAATCTTGGCGTGGTTGAACTCACCGTGGCATTGCACCGCGTGTTCAACTCGCCTCACGACCGTTTTATTTTCGACGTGTCGCACCAAAGCTACGTGCACAAGATGCTTACCGGACGTGCCGAAGCGTATCTCGACGAATCCCGATTCGGCGAGGTGACTGGTTTCACCAATCCGTTGGAAAGCGAGCATGATTCGTTTGTGCTTGGTCATACCGGCACTTCGATTTCACTCGCGTGCGGTCTCGCCAAAACCCGCGATATGCAACGCGCTGCAACAGGCGAAAGCGCTATCGGCAATGTCGTATCCATTATTGGAGACGGTTCCTTGAGTTCAGCAATCGCTTTCGAGGGGCTGAACAACGCGGCTGAGCAGGGCGGCAATCTCATTATCATCGTCAACGACAATGAAATGTCGATCGCTGAGGATTTCGGTGGCATGTACGGCCAGCTTGCCAAATTGCGTGCGTCAAATGGTACTGCGGAACTGAACCTGTTCAAGGCATTCGGCTTGGATTACCGCTATGTGGAGCAGGGCAATGATGTTGACACGCTGGTGGAGGTGTTGAACGAGGTCAAAGGCATCGACCACCCGATCGTAGTGCATGTTCACACCACCAAAGGTTTGGGCTTCGACGATGACACGGAGTCCGGCAATGGTTCGGATGGCTGCAATCAGACCAATCCTCAACCTCATGCGGGCCAATGCGAAGCCAATCATTGGCAGGATCCGGAGTCCTCGCTCGGCAAGCCGCTCGACGCACGCAAATACTATGGCGAAATGGCCATGGCATCGTTGGAACGCCGTTTCAGCAGCGAACCGGGATTGGTGGTCATCTCCCCCGCAACCCCCGGTTCGAACGGCATCACACGAGATTTTCGCGAGCGTGCAAGCGCGCATTACGTTGATACCGGCATTACGGAAGAGCATGCGGCCGCATTTGCAGCGGGTATCGCCAAAGCAGGCGGCCGCCCGGTGCTTGCGACTTCCGCCACGTTCTTCCAGCGTACGTTCGACCAGTTGCAGCAAGAGTTGGCGTTGAATCACGTTCCCGCTACGCTGCTGATTTTCGGTGCGGGAATTTCCGGTGCGGATAACACGCATTCAGGCACATTCGATATGACGATGTTCGCCAATGTTCCCGACGTGACCTGTTTGGCTCCTGCGAGCGGCGAACAGATGCTTGACATGCTGGCTTGGGCAACCGGCCCGTCCGACCATGGCGTGGTGGCGATTCGTATGCCTGGCGAGCAGATTCTTTCACTCGAACGTGCCGCCGATATGGCATTCGACCCGTTGCAGCGTGCCGAAGAGCATGATCCAGCCGTCAATATTGCCGGGGAATGCCCATTCTCCCGCTATCAGATTGTTCAGCCCGGCAAAGATGTTGCGATTCTTGGACTCGGCAACACCATGTCGTTGGCTGCGGAAGTCACGTCAGCGCTTGCTGAAGATGATGAGACGCATGCTGCGATCACTGCGACGCTTGTTGACGCATTGCAGTATTCCACGATGGATGCCGAATTACTGACGATGCTTGCCGATGGGCATCGTTTGGTCGTTACGTTGGAGGATGGCCAGTTGGAAGGCGGATGGGGTGAGAAGGTCACCGCATTCTACGCAAATTCTAATAATGCCAAAGCTTCTCACGTTCGTGTACTGAATTTTGGTGCATCCAAAGAGTTCACCGATCGAGTGCCGCTTGACGAGCTTAATGAACGTTACGGATTGACCGCGGCAACCATCGTCTCTCGAATTCACGGTATTCTCAACGAATAATTAATGTGTATCAACGAATTGGCGGGAATGGTCGCTATATCCGCAAGACCATTCGCCAATCTGTAATCAGTCACGTAATCGGCAATCCGTAATCAGCAATCACTGATCATTCTTGATGGCATCCAAAGCCGGAATCTTCACTGCCTTATTGGCAGGACCGAAACCTGCGATCACGCCAACGGCAATCGAAAACAGCATGGCCACCACAAAAAGCACCATGGAATCACCGAAATACGACTCACATCGTCGCCGCCCATAATCGCCTTGCCGAGATTCTCGACACTGAATCCACCCAAAGACGCCATATTGATGCCTATCGAACCGATTGCGGAAATCAGGCAGGCAATCACACCGCCAACTAGGCCAATCGCGCCAGCCTCACATAGGAACATCATGCGAATATCGCGCACATAGCAGCCGAGAGCCTTCATAATGCCGATTTCGCGAGTACGTTCCGACACCGACATGATCATGGTGTTGGCAATGCCAATCGCGGCAACGAAGAACGACACCGCACCAATGCCACCCAACGCCAACTGGATGCCCCGCGACTGCTTTTCGATCTCCTTACGCGTTTGCTCAAACGAGGAAGTCTGATAACCGGCGCCCTTGATTTGCGCTTCAACGTCGGCAACGTCTTTGATGTCTTGGGTGTGCACCAGTACCTGATCGTAAACGACCTTGCTTGACGTGTTGGCCTTGGTATCCCCCGATATTTTGGCGTTCAACGTTTTCATATCGTCGATGCTCATCACGATGCCGGAAGTGAACGCATCATAGTTGTTGGCGGAGGAATCAATGACACCCACCACAGTGTATGGCATGGTAATGGTGGGACTCTCACCACTGCCGGAATCGGATGGTGCCACGGATCCGCTGCCCACCTTGCGGTAGTCGTCGGGACTTTGATAGTTGGCTCCGGTGATCAGTGTGATTTTGGAGTTCAGCATATCGAAGAACGGGTCTTCGCCTTCGGATTGGGCGCAACCGTGCTCATCACAGTAATAACCGCCCGCTTCTATACGATGATTGCTCGGATCTGACGCATACTTGTCGTAGAACGAATACACGAAGGATTTGCCCGCCAACACTTCGCCGGCACGCATCGGAAGACGTCCGCTGGCCAATTTATAGCCGGATTCTTCCAATTGCGTTGCGTCGACTCCCACCACGTTGACATATTGCGACACGTACCGGGAGCCAGCTCCTTGCGTAGCATCCACACTGTATGACATTGTTTTCTGCGGAAGCACTCCAGCCACACCGGCAATACTGCGGAAATTCTGCACGGCATCATCGTCGAGTTTCGCCTGTTCACCGCCAGCACCGCTTACGCTGGATGACGTTGCCGTGGAATGCGAGCCTCCGCCGTCCGCATATACGGTGATGTCGTTCAGGTTGCCCATGTTTTTGAGCATCTGCTCGTTCTGTTCGTTGATGCCCTGGCCAATGGAAATCATGAGCACGATCGAACAGCAACCGACGATCACACCAAGCACCGTAAGAACCGTACGTGATTTGCGACGCAGCAGATTCTGCATGCACGAACGTGCGATATCCGAAAAACGCATGCTCACTCCTTGACGGAGGGCACGGAATCAATCACCTGGTCGCGCATCAATAGCGCCTGCCGTGGTACCAGCCGTATCGGCAGTGCCATCAGTATCAGTTCCGGCATGCGAATCGGTGGGATCCCAATCCCAATCATCATCCTCGGCCGCCTTCTTCGCCTTCTTACGGCGATGCACAACCACTACGACCACAATGGCGATCACAGCAACGACAGCCGCGACAACGACAATCCACACCCAAGCCGGAATGCCCTGGTTTTCCTGCGGGTCAATATCCGTGCCTGGATCGACGGGGGCCGGTGCCTCAGACACCGTGATCTTCACCGGCGATTCCTTGGTCTGCTGCTGGCCATTGGCATCCTCGTACGTCACCTTCAGCTTGGCATCATATTCGCCGGCCGCAGCTGCAGTGAAAGCGAATCCAATGGAGCCGGAAGCGCCGGATGCCACATTGCCGATATACTGTGTGGCTTGTGTGGCGGTGATGCCGTCACCTTCGATGGACGCTTCGACGTTGGATACATCCCCCTTGCCTTTGTTCACATAGTCCATGGAAATAGTGGATTCCTCGCCAGCATTGATGGTGTCGGGAAGCACGGGATCACCCAGTTCGAAGCGGTCAGGCTGTGAAACAGGTACGGAAATCTTAATATCCGAAGTGTTGGAGTTGCGAGTGTCGCCATCGACATACTCATATTTGAAGTTGATATCGATGCCCTGCGCACCGTTCTTCGCGCTCGACAGCACCTGCATGGGCACGGTCTGTGTCAGCGAGTAACCCGCCCACAGCGAATCGTAATAGAACGTGTTCGTACCGCCGGAAATGGCGAAATTCTCGCCGCCGTCAACGGTCACGACCATATTGCTGACCGCGACCTTGCCCATATTCTGGAAGGTGAAGCCAAGATCGAAATTCGTGCCGACCGCCACGGAACCGTCGCCATACGTGAAGTTGGTGATGATGATATTCGGCACCGGGCCCGCCGGCTGCACGGTAGAACCGCCGTTGCCGGCGCCCGTGCCATCGCCGTCTTCTGCGAGCGCCGTCGGCACGATGCAGGTCAATGCGATGGCGGCGGATGCCATCAGTGCGATGACCATGTTGATGAATTTTGCGGAATGGCTGCCGTTACTCATGGTTTTCCCTTCTCTTCTTGCTGTCATACGTTATTCACCAGACGGTCATCGATGATGCGCCCGTCAAGCAGCGTTACGATACGATCGGCATATTGCGCCATATTGTCATCGTGCGTGACGAGCACGATGGTTTGGTTCAAGTCTCGTGCGAACGCGCAGATCATGTCCATCACGTCGTTTTTGGTTTTGGAATCGAGATTGCCGGTCGCTCGTCGGCGAATACGACTTGCGGCCGCGATGCGAACGCTCTCGCAATGCCGACGCGCTGCTGCTGACCGCCTGACATTTGCGTCGGATAGTGGTTCATGCGTTTGCCGAGCCCTACTCGTTTCAGCATTTTCTTGGCGATTGCTTCGCGCTTGTTTTTTGGCATGCTTGGAACATCAACGGCATTGCCACGTTTTCAACGGCGGTCAGATTGGGCAGCAGATTGTATGACTGGAATACGAAACCGAGATGCTTCTGTCTGAATTCCGCCAGCTGCCGTTCGTCAAGACGGGAGATGGGCACCCCCCTGATGCGCACGCCGCCCTTGGTTGGTTTTTCCATACCGGCAAGCTGGTTGAGCAGAGTGGATTTGCCGGAACCGGATTCGCCATAGATACAGCAGATCTGACCTTGCGGAATGGTGAGATTGATACGTTCCAATGCCACGACGGTCTCGTCGAGCACTGGATACTCCTTACGCAGGTTCTTCACTTCGATGATGGGTCTGCGCGTCCCCATCACCGACTCTTGACCTTCAATATTCGCCATAGTCCTCTTTGCCCCCATACGGCGTCTAACGCGCTTGATCCGTGACCGAGTTTATACTGTTTCCCCGTTCTTCGCATCCCTTAGGGGAACACCCCGAGATAGCCAAGTTCACACATAACACCGCATCAGCATCAAACGCAAGTGGGGACATCCTTTACGGGACGTCCCCACTTGGTGCCAATGCCATTCAATATGACGTTGCGGTTATTGTGCGACTATTTCGCAGCTTCGTCCGCGGACATCATGGCCTGGATGATCTGGTCGCGCATCTCATTGAAGCCACCAGGCGTCGAAGCAGGCAACACCACCGTCTTCGCGTTCTGCGACGAGGCAAGATTACGCATGGTGTCGAGATACTGGTTGAACAGCACCACATTGTTCACGTCGTTCACATTCATACCGACAGCTGCAGACTCTTGATCTGGTCGACAATACCGTTGGCAATCTCACGACGATAATTAGCCTGGCCCTCACCCTGAAGGCGTGTCTTCTCAGCCTCGGCGGCCGCTGGGTCTCGATCTGAATACGCTGGGCTTCGGCACGCTGACGCGTGGCTTCCTTTTCGCGCTGTGCCGCGTTGATGGAATCCATGGCGTTCTTGACCTGTGGACTCGGATCGATGGCCGTGATCAGCGTTTTGACCACCGTGAAGCCGAAGCGGGACATTTCATTGCCGACGGTCTTCTGCACGTCAAAAGCGACATCGTCCTTACGGGAGAAGGCATCATCCAAAGACAACGCAGGAATGGCGGAGCGAAGCGCATCCTCCATGTAGGAACGCAGCTGACCGGCCGGGTCGCGCAGCTCGTAGTATGCGGTCGCCACATTGCTGGGATCGACACGAAACTGGTAGAGGCCACCACGGTAACGAACACGTTGTCGAGCGTTTTGGTTTCCAACTGCACGTTGAGCTGGTTGACACGCATGTTGGTTTTCATGGCGATGCGATCCACGAACGGGATTCGAATGTGAATGCCGGCGAACTGCACCTTGTTGAACTTGCCGAAACGTTCGATGATGTAGGCCTGCTGCTGCGGCACGATGAACAACGTGGACAAGAACAGGAAAGCGACGATAAGTGCAATGACAAGGAGCGTAATAAGGAACGGCATGACATTACTCCCTTCTTTGGTTTTCTCTCGAAAGCCTGTTGATTGACGGCTTTCCGTAGGTTCTGCAACCATTGCCGAACCCAAGCAAAAACTTACCAAAGAATGCAATCGTATGCAGACAATGTCCGCGAGTTGGGCAAAGTCCATTCGGAAACCGGACATCGACCGTCCGGAAGCCGACCCACATACGTCTACGAGCCGAACAGGAGACAATTCTCCTTGTCCGGCTCGTGAGATGGCATACGAGATGTTGGATCAGATCAGGCCGAGTTCCTTGCATTTGGCTTGCAACTGTGTGGCCGAAGGCTCCACCAGCCATGAGCCATCGGCAGCGAACCGAATCACGGGAATGTGCTGTTGTCCGCTAATCGCAATGGCTTTCTCTGCAGCACCATCCTCATGCTCGATATCATGAAGGTTGTAGGCGACCCCGAAACGGTCCAATGCTGCCTTGGCTCGACGGCAGTCACCGCACCAGTCGGCTCCATAGAAATCAATTGTCGTATCATCAGTCATAAAATCACTCCTTACGAGGCATTAATCACATCAAATTTAGACGATGCCTCAAGCAACATCTTCGTATACGCATCTTTAGGGTGTCGTAACACGGAACCGACAGCTCCATATTCGACAAGATGGCCGTCTTTCATTACCGTCACCTCATCCGCAACTTCCTGAACAATGCCCAAATCTCATACTCATGCCCCGGCAATCCCGGATAATGCACGGATTTGACCAGCGGATGCAGCAACAGATAGCTGGAGATCGCACACGCATTCTCCTGCTGGCGGTCCATGCGCAGAGCGAGCGTCTGAATACCACGACGCACCGAATCGCATTCGTTCGGCGCAAGTACGCCGCCCAAACGATTCTGTGCGAAGTAGACACGTTTGCCCAGCTCGTCGCCCTTGACCACCACAAGACCGGCGTTGACTTCGGAATGGCCGGCCAGATACTTGGTAGCGGAATGGATGACGATGTCGGCACCTTGGTCAAGCGGCTGCTGCAGATACGGGATAACGAATGTGTTGTCGACAATGGAAATCGCACCATAGCGATGAGCGATTTCGGCAATCTTCGTCACATTGTTGACCTGCAGCAACGAATTGGTAAGAACTTCGAAATACACGTCCTTCGCCGGACAACCACGCGCGGGTCCCTTGGCGGAGTGCCCGGAAACAGCGGCATCAAGCGCTTCGTAGTCGGCGGGTTCACAGCTCCGGTGTTATTGTCGTTGACCGGCAGTCCGTGAACAAGCTGAGTGTTGAATCTAGTCATGGTGCGCACCCCTCGGGTTGTGGCTCATTGCCGCATGCCATTCACGCGGTCACTGGTACCCACTAAACCGCATCCTGCGTTTCAACGCGCGCCGCGCCTTATCAACGTTTGTTATAGAACGCGCGAATCGCCATAACGTTTTCTTGTAAGCGGCTATCAAACGGCGGAGATGCAAGACATCGCACCGCAATCGCCAGTTCATACATAAAAGGCTACGCAGGAAAAATTACGCTAGCACAGCAGCCACCCGGAGCACAGCCTCACGCAACTGGTCCTCAGATTTGAGCAGGCTGAATCGTACGTAATCCTTGCCCACTTTGCCAAAACACGTGCCCGGCAGCGCGGCGACGGCCGCACGTTCCAACAGCGTGTCGGCAAACTGTTCACCCGTCTGATCTTCAGGAGCGTGCACCCAAGCGTAGATGCCACCGTCTGAATCGAACACATCCAAACCGGCTTCACGCAATCCACCTGCAACGATTTCGCGACGAGACGCATACCGTTCCGCAAGTTCGGCCACACAGCTCTGATCCGACAGCAACGCCGCAGTGCCCGCGTCTTGAATGCTGGACGTAACCATGGAACCCATCTGATAGTGGTACTGCTTCACATGAGACACGATGTCGTCGTTGCCTGCGATGAAACCGGCACGCCAGCCGGCCATCGCATACATTTTCGACAGCGAACACACTTCCACCGCAACATCGAACGCACCCGGCAGTGACAGTATGCTGATCTGCTGCGCATCGACACCCAATCCCGCATATGCGAAATCCTGCACGATCGCGAAATGATGCTCATGAGCCAAATCAACGGCACGCTGCAGAAACTCGCGCGGAGCCTGCGCACCCGTCGGATTGTTCGGATAGTTGAGCACCAGCACTTTCACACGATCCCACACCTGTGCAGGAACCGCGTCCAAATCCGGCAGGAACCCACGCTCCGGCAACGATGGCAACAGTATCTCCTCGGCACGGCTCATCACCGTCATGCAATGGTACGAAGGGTAATATGGATCCGCATACGCCACAGCGTCGCCTGGGGAAACCAGCACGGCGAACAACGCGGCCAAACCATCGACCGCGCCCTCCACGGCAAAAAGCTGGGTTTTCCAATCAACCTCAACACCGTACGTATTGCGATACCACTGTTCGGCAGCCCGCAGAAAACTAGGCTTGCCATCGAATGGCGAATACCGGGCATTGGCCGGATCGTCAACCGCTTTTTTGGCTACTTCTCGAATGAAATCAGCAGGAAACGCGTCTGGATTGCCTTTGGCCAAATCAATCACATCAGCCCACCGGCAACCGCGGCAGCCACTTTGCGATCCATATCGGCGAACACATTCGACGGAATCGACTGCGCCACCGTAGTGAACGCGACAGGAGAAACATACGAAGTCATTAATCAACCCTCCCTATCATCTCGCGACTGTATATGCGCGCATTCACGCATATACGCAACCATCAGTGCGTCACCTTGCGCGCGAACCAATCGCCAACCCACTGAATGATCTGCACAATGACGATCAGAATAATAACAATCACAACAAGCACGCCGGTTTCGTAACGGTTATAGCCGTATTGAATGGCCATATCGCCGATGCCGCCGGCTCCGATGGTACCGACCATTGCAGAATAGCCGATCAGCGAAATGATGGTGAGCACCACGCCGCGAATAAACGACGGCAAAGCTTGCGGAAACACCGCATCCACAATGATTTGGCGTGTGGTAGCGCCAGTGGAGATGGCAGCCTCAAGCAGGCCCGGATCAACTTCGGAGAACGCGCTTTCCGCGATTCGCGCGAAGAACGGCACTGCGGCGATCGACAGGGAGATTGCGCCACCGGTCGGCGTGTAAGGGTCACCCAAAATCAATTGCACAACCGGGATAAGCACCACCATGAGAATCAGGAACGGCAGCGAGCGAATCGCGTTTACGATGAACCCTACAATAACGTTCAGCGCATGGTTCGGCGTAAACAAGCGGTTTTCAGTCAAATACAGCAGCAATGCCACCAGCGTGCCCAGTACCACGCCGATAATCGCCGACACCACAACCATATATGCCGTGTCGATCAGTGCTTGCCCAAGATTGTCTTGAAGGATTTCCAGAGTTTCTTCCATTGTTCTCACGCCTCCTGATTATCCGCAGCTTCGGCGGCCACAACCAGCTGTCCACGATCAAGTTCCCGATAGCTGAACACATGCGTTCTCAACGTGTTCAACGCCTGCAGCAGCGGCTCTCCCGCGCCGGAAACAAGCACAATCAGAATGCCGATGGCCTGCGAACCGAAATATTCCACATTCGCATGCAGCACGTCGATGCTCACACCGTAATCCTGCGCAACCTGGCTGATGAGCGGCTCGAGTGCCGCATCGCCCTTGTATCGCAGTTCCACGATGGTGCCGGCCGGCAGCGATGGCACCAATTGCGGCGGCACGGCAATGCCAAGGTAGCGTTCCACCAACGCTTTGGTGGTCGGATGTTTCGGAGCACTGAACACGTCGAACGTGTTGCCCTGCTCCACTACCACACCGTTTTCCATAACGGCCACTCGATCGAAAATTTGCTTCGCCACGTCAAGCTGATGCGTGATGAACACGATGGTAATGCCCAGTTCGCGGTTGATGCGCTGCAAGAGTGCCAGAATGCCTTCTGTGGTTTCCAGGTCGAGTGCGCTGGTGGCTTCGTCGCACAGCAGGATTTCCGGCTTGTTGGCGAGCGCACGCGCAATGGACACGCGCTGCTTTTGCCCGCCCGACAGGCTTGATGGGTAGCTGTCGATCTTGTTTTCCAAACCGACCAGTGCCAGCAGTTCGCGGACACGTTCCGGCCACTGCGCTTTCGGATATCCGCCGGCTTTCAGCGCGAATTCAATGTTCTTGCCGACCGTAACGTTGGTGATCAGGTTGAATCCTTGGAAAATAAAGCCGATTTTCTTACGCAGATCACTCAATTGGATGCCTTTGAGTGCGGTGATATCGTTGCCTTCGATCACCACATGGCCGCCTGTTGGTCGTTCCAGCAAATTGATGGTGCGCACCAAAGTGGATTTGCCAGCTCCGGAAAAACCCACGATGCCGAAAATCTCGCCTTTTTCTACACTGATGTTCACATGCTTGACCGCTTCGACGGTTCGCCCGCCTTCATGAAAAGTCACAGACACGTCGTTGAGTTCAATAACGCTCATGGTTCGTTCCTCGCTTCATTCGAGCACTTGTTCAAGTTCGTTCAATACGTTTTGTTCGATGAATCTCGTTATAAGGCCCGTATGAGTTTTCAATCCATACGGGCCTTTGTATTACCGCACGCTATAGCGTCACCAAGTGGTCGGCTTGCCGAAATCCTTGAACTCGCTCTTGGCGATGGCGTCCTTGAATTTCTGGCTGACAAGCAGTTTCTTGACGGCCTTGCCGAAGTCGGAATCGACGTCCTGGGTGCGGACCACGAACACTTCGATCACACCATCATCCTGCTTTTCCAAGGCGAGCGCGGAACTCGGATCGAGTTTGGCTGCCCAAGAGTAGTTGCCCGGCACCAAAGCCACATCGACGGTGTCCAAGGAACGGGCCAGCTGCGCCGCATCGATCGTCTTGATTTTGAGGTTCTTCGGATTGGATGCGATATCATCGACCGTGCCTTGGTGGCATCGACCTCGCCCTTGAGCTTCACCAAGCCCTGCTGCTGAAGCACGCCGAGAGAACGTGCCAGGTTCGAGCATCGTTCGCGATGGACACGGTGGAACCGTCCTTGATGCCCTTAATGGACTTGTATTTCTTGGAGTAAATGCCAAGCCAAGGGTTGGGGTCTGTCCAAGGGAGGTCAGGTCGAGATTGTTGTCGGCGGTGAACTTCTTCAGATAATTGCCATGCTGGAAAAGATTCGCCTGAATGGAACCAGATGCAAGTGCCTTATTGGGCTGCACATAATCGTTGAACAGCTTGGTTTTCAGTTCGAAACCGTCCTCTTTCAGCAGTGGCGCGATGACCTTCTTGACCATGTCGCCATATGGTCCTGCGCACACGCCGACTGTGACTGTGGTGGTCTTGCCCTTCGTGGTGTTCAGACTGTCGGACACGGATGTGCTGTTGCCGGAACCGCATGCTGCAACGGAAATAAGTGTTGCAGCGGCGAGTACTGCTGCGGCGATTCGTTTGATGCCGCTCTTCTTGGCGATGGTGATGGTCATGGTTTCCCCTCTCTTATTGGTGTGCGAAAAGTTTGTTTCGCAGCAATTGGCAGCTACCTGCCGTTCATTGCGATTGATGATTGACCGTTTATTTGCTTGCTTCGGCGTCTGCCTCAGCTTGTTTCACGATGTCTGGATTGTGGATGGCGAAGGCTTGTTCGGCGAGATGCACTTCGCGGGTCAGGAACTCGTGCAGTTTGCACACGTATCCATTATCGCGTCCGACTTTGGCGATATAGCCGTTGATGTAGTCGACTTCCGTTGGACGTCCCTTGGTCAGGTCTTGATACATAGACGGATAATGCAGCGGATGTGCCACGCCCGCGGTGTGCAGAATGGTTTCGACTTCCGTTTCGCGCGTGCCCAACAGTTGGTATCCGGCTGCTTCGGCCGCACTGTAAGCTTCATCGACCAGCTGTTCGGTGAGCCAACGCGCGTCGGGATGCGCATGGAATTCGCCGAAGCGGATCTGGTACATGGTACACAACGTGTTCAGCACCGAGTTGAATACGATTTTCGCCATGCACATGCCGATGAAGTTGTCGACGATGGTCGGGTTGAGTGTGGCCGTTGCGAAATCCTCGTACAGCGCCTGCTCGTGTTTGCGCACCTCGTCGGTCACATCATCCGCGTAGGCACACAGGTTCATGGCCTTGGCATGTGCCCCGCCGGTGAAGTTGAAATCGCCGGGGCCGTACACGTAGCACCGATCAGTGCGGTGCCGCCGTAAATGCGATCTTTGGAGAAGTATTCGTTGAGCTTTTCGAAGTGTCCATAGCCGTTCATGGCGGAGAACACAATCTGCTGTTCGTTGAACAGGTGGGCGCAGCGCTTGAGTACGCCGTCAAGCTGCATCTGCTTGAGGAACACGATCCACACATCTGGCTGGCCGGCGTATTCCTCCGGGTAGTACACGTTAATCGGCACGAGATGGCGGTCTTCACCATCTTGAGACACGTAGGCGCCGCCTTGCTCGCGAATCTTCTCGACGTTCGGCTTCCACGTATCGACAAAGTCGACGTCTTTATGCGCGAATTCCTGCAGCAGCACGCCGTACTGGATGCCCATGCCGCCAGCGCCAATCACCGCATACTTCATGTTCCCTGTCTCCTCTCTCCTGTGGTTTTCGTTGTTTTCAAGCGAATACCCACAAGATATCGGGAAACATCCTTGTCAATGCCGGCGTGCTATATGCGATTCTTATCGGCTGTTGCAACGCTATAAGGCGCTTCTATAGGGTGTTATCAGGCTGCTGTCGTCGCAAACGCAATACATGTGTGCACAATATATGAAGCGCATGGAATGCAGGCATCCCATGCGCTTCATATGACTATGAATCAGTTGTCGATGACTGATTCGTGGTAAATAAAAACCTACTTCACGTTCTTGATCCACAGGATCAGCAGCACGCCGCCCAATGCGCACAGGGCAGAGACGATGAATGCGCTGTAGTAGGTTCCGGTAACCGCAACCAGCATGGCGGTGGTGGCCGGAGCCAGCACCTGGCCGCAAGTATTGGCGAGATTGCCGAAGCCGATGTACTTGCCGCCGGTACGGTTATGCTGCGCCTCTTCAGGAATCACGTCGACGTTCAGAGCACCATCGACGGCGATGTACACGCCATAGCCGAGCCCGGCGAATGCGGCGTACAGCAGCACGCCGTTGACACTGCGGAACACCACCGGGCACAGCGTGCCGATGATGAACAGCACGCAGGCGATTGCAATCGGCATCTTACGCGCCTTAATCTTGTCGGACAGCGGGCCGGAGACAGCCAAACCGATCAGCGACACGACGAAGGTGACGGCGGACAGCGTGCCCATTGCCTTGGCGGCTTCCTGCACGGTCAGACCGACATAGTTCTCGAAGATGTACAGCGTGTACTGGGAGATCATGGCATAGCTGGCCATCATCAGCAGACGGCCGCCGCAAGCCTTGTAGAAGTCGTGCGCGCCTTGAGCTTTGGAGGCAGCAGGTTCTCCAGCGCTTCCTTGGCAGCTTCGGCACCGCTCTTGCCGTCGCCATCGTTCTTGGAGCTGCGCTCGCGCGGCAGGATCAGCAGCGGGATGATGCCGGAGGCCGCAATCATCAGCGCGCCGACGACGAAGCCCATGTTCTGATACGGCTGTCCGAGGAACAGCGAGCTGAGGAACTGGCCGACAGGAGTGCCCAGCGCGGTTGCGCCCAGGCCTGCGGACAGTGTGCCGCGCACGGACTTGGGAACACGATCGGCGAGGATGGCGAACATCGGAGTCTGGATGGCGCCCTGGCCGAGGTTGTTCAGCATATAGCTGGCGGTCAGGCTCGGCACATCGCCGAAGGAGCCGAGCAGGTACAAGCCGATGCCTGCCACAATGGAACCTGCGAAGATCCATGGCGTGCGCTTGCCGAAGCGGGAACGAGTGTGATCGGAGAATGCGCCCCAGATGTAGCCGGACAGCAGACCAACGATCGCGGTCAGTGAGGTGATGGTACCGAGTGCGGTGGTGGCTTCCGTTTCGTTGTATCCCAGGTCCTTCAGATGCTGAGGCATGAGCGTATTGCCGTTCAGCACGAATGCGGCGCAATTAAGGATTGCGAAAATAACGAAGGCAACGAGGTAGCGAGCCGTCATTGCCCGCGAGAATGGTTCTCCTGTTTCCGGAGACAACGTATCCGGGTCTACGAGTACTTCACTGTTGCTCTGTGCGGTTTGCATGAGTAAGCTCCTGTGCTTATGTTGGCGCCCCTGCCGTAGAGACGACATAAGCCGCTGTTCAATATGCGTTCTTACAGCGTTTTACTGTAAGCCAGATAACACGCCGGAAATCGAATACTCGTATTTCCGGAAACGTTTCCGTGCATATTTAGCGCACGAACCCGCCTCGGAAAAGCGCCTTGCTCGCAGCAATCTCTCTTGCGCAAGCTACCGATAGCATGCCTGTACACGAGGGATTGCAGGGCATGTTGCCCGATGGTCCATATCATGGCCACCGGGCAGCATGCACCTATGAAACCGTCTTTGCCGGAAATCAGATCGCGTTACGGCGGCGTAGTACTGCGATCACAGCACCTGCCACAGCCAGCAGTGCTGCAACGCCGGCAACCAGAGCAATGCCTGCACCCGTGCTGACCAACCCGAGCTGGCCACCGTTGGCGGAGTCGTTGCCGTTCGCCGCACCGGTGGAGGCGGCACTCGCATCATGAGAACCGCCGCTTCCCGTGTTCCCGGTGTTTCCGATATTCCCGGTATTCCCGGTATTTCCAGCGCTGGAACCGCCGGACGTACTACCACCGGTGGAGCCGCTATCAGCTTTGACCAGCCCGGACTGAGCGTCCTTCAGCATCTTGAGTGCGGAGTCCACGTCGTCCTGAGTGGCGTTCTCATCGGCGAGGACCTTCTTCGCGGATTCCAGCTGCCCGGTGAACACCTTCCAGCTGTCGGCGGTATAGTCCTTCTCATCCAGCTTGCCGGCCTCGTCCACTGCGGACTGCAGCTTGGACTTGTCGGCGGAAACAGGCTCAGGCTCCTTGGCCGTCACAATCACCTTGAAAGTGGCGGAAACACCATTCTCGGCGTTAACGGCAGGAGTCACGGTGAAGGTCGTCTCACCGGCCTTGAGCGCATGAATCGTGCGGCTGTCGACAAGTTTCGCGGACTGCGTTGCAATACCATCGGCGTCTTCCTGCTCTTCGGCCGTCGCGACGGACGAGTCGGAGGACGCCCAGACGAGCGTTGCATCAGTCGCGTTAATCGGTTTGATGTTCACTTCCACATCAACGCTGTCACCTTCCGTCAGCGTCAGCACACCGTCCTTAAGACCATTCGCCTTGGCCGTCAGCGAGGTGATCGACTTGATCTCGCTGCCGTCCGCGGTGGTGTACTTCACGCTGCTCGAATCCACGGTGGGAGCGACCTGGATGTAGTCGAAGTTCGGCGCCCAACCGCTGGCCTTGCCGCTTTCAGAAGCCGTGCCCGTGTTCGCGTTGCCGAAGCGGATGGTATTCTCGCCCTTCTTGAGGTTCACGCGCACCGAAGTAGTCCAGAAGTTGCTCCAGCCACGGGTGTTGGCGAACACCAGGTGCTTCGAGGTCTCGCCGTTCACCGACATATCCGCCCAACGGTTCACGATCTGCCAGGTGTTGTTCGCGGTGTACTCCCACTGGGCGTAGCCGATGGTCAGCGTATAGTTGCCATCCTCCGGCACGGTCACCTTGTTGAACTGGAACCAGTTGTTCGCACCATTGCCGACGTTGCCGACGATGCGGCTGTTCGAGGCGTTGTTATCGGTACTCGCCTTGGCACTGCCGTTGAACGTGTTGGAGGAATCCTCCGCCTCGTAACGGGTCACCGAGGAGTCATCGGCGCTGGCTGTGCTCACCGAATCGATGAGCATGCCCTGGGTACCATAGCCTTCCACGGTGATCTGGTTGAGGCCCAGCGGCATGTAGATGCGAACCTTGGCAGTCTGCCAGGTGTTGGCATCCTTGGTTTCCGGCAGCTGGAGCGTCAGTTCCTGGGCATCGTTTCTTGCGGAGTTTTCGTTCGGATTGATCTTCAGCGTAACGGTGCGCTTCGCGTTCTGGCCGTCTGCTTCGGAGCACTGTAGCGCAACATAACCTCGTTGTATCCGTTCTTCTTCGAATCGACGAAGAAGTCGCTGGATGCGGTGGCATCGGCGCCCTCGACGTAGCCGGTGCCGGAGTATCCGCTGGCATTACCGTAGGTCACCTTGGCGGTGCCGTTGCGGCGGGCGTATTCGGCTTCGACAGTGCTGTTGGAGACCTTGCCTTGCGACGTGGCCGGCGCGATAACCGCGTAGTAAGCGCTGTCGCCCTTAAGATTGTTCAGCGGCAGGCTGGCCTGGCCGTTGGCGATGCTGAGGTCCTGTTCCGCTACCACGTACGGGCCGTCGGAAGCAGCCGGAACGTTGACTGACACATTGCTAAGATTGGCCGGAGCGGTGGAATCGGTCGCATAGATTGTCACATGGGCACCGTTCGGTACTTGTCGGGCAACGCGCTCAGGTTCAACGTCGTGGAATACGAGCTTTCGTTCGAGCCGCCAAGCAGGATCTGGGTCTGGTTGCTGTCCTTGTTGTAGGAGGCGAGCACCTGCGGCTTGCCGTTCTCATCAGGCAGGTCGACCTTGAGCAGATCGCCCTTCATGAGCCCGTACCAGTAGTACAGCCAGTAGGAACCGGTCACCTGGTTGTTCTTGGTGACCAGCCAGTCGAGATCGCCGGCCGGGTACCAGTACGGCAGCGCGCCCTGGGCGCCGGTCTTTTCGAAGCGGGCCACGTACTGCAGCAGACGGCCAGGTTTGACCTGCTCGATGGCCTTGCCGTTCTGGTCCTTCCATGCGTATTCGTTGATGCTGACCTTGATGGTCTGCCCCTGCTTGAGACCGGTGTTCTCGGGCGGCGCGTAATCGGAAAGAACATCCTTTTCCAGCGTCTTCCACTTCTGGAAGTTGCTCAGGTAGCTGCCGAAACCGGAACCGAGCTCATGCCAGGTGACGACATCCGGTACAGTACCATGCTCCTTGGCATTCTGGAAGAAGTCACGATAAAACCGGTCGGAGTAGGCGCTGTTGTTCGGGCCGCCGATACGGGCCTGCGGATATACCGAACGGATTGCTTCGACGGCCTTGTTCCAATCCTCGAAGAATTTCGTGCGAACGCTGTCGTACTTGCTGTTGTAGTTCGTCAAGTTGTAGTAGTTCGCGTCGCTGATGTCCGGTTCGTTGAACGGAATCCAGACGATGTCATCCTTAAGGTCCGGGTACTTGGTGTTGAACTTGGTGACCATTTCCTTGAGCTTCGGCACATAGTCGCCGTCCATGCCGCCATCGCCATAGGCACATATGGGAAGTTCTTGTAGGCTTCCTTCATGTACACCTGGATTTCGCCGCCGCCGTTGCGCTTCCACTGGTCGGTGGTGTTCAGCACATCGCCATTGGGGTGTTGCACGCCGTCTGGGGATTTGCCGACCAGCACGCTGTTGGAATCGAGCGACAGGCCGTTGAGCGTGGTGTCGCTAGAAACGCCATCATCGGTCAGGCCATACAGGAAGCCTGTCGAACCGTGGGTAATCTGGCAATTGGTGTTGTTGGTGTTCTCGGTGCAGCCGGTCTGGTCGAGATGCACGGTCACTGTGGGATTCTCGATCGCCAGCGCGGTCGCAGCACCGGAAGTCGCTGCCAATGCGGCCATTGTGGCCGTCGCTAGCAGCGCTGCCAGCGGTTTGCGGATTTTCATGGTTTCTCCTTTTCTTCTATGGCAACGTCGCCCGTCTGTTTCGGGATTTGCAACGTTGCAAATTCTGTTAGGCATATGAGCGTCCTGCCCTGCCATATACATCACCCATGTTTGGCGATTTCTCATATCGGTCGGCAAAAATCCGAAGCAACATCGCCGCGTTCAAGCCGACAAGAACAAGCTGTAGAGAGTTTAAAAGAAGAGCAATCGTGCCCCTGCTCCATCTTGAGCAGGGACACGATTATGCGATGCTATTTGGTTTCGCGGACCCAGACCTGCATCTGGCCTTCGGCGCGGTTGCACCATGCATAGTACGGAATCATGGTGAGGGTTTCCTCACGCTCCGTAAGCGGTGCATCCACGGCACGGTACTGGTCGTCAGTCGGGGATTCCAAGCGGCTGCCCTTGACCTTGAGCACCTCGACGCCATCCAGCAGATCCGGTTCGTAAGACTCGGACACGTTGGCATCCGCGCTCATGCCATCCAGCCACAGCGGGCCTTCGTTGTCGACCTGTTCCATGCAGAACACGATCGGGCCACGGGCCACGGCCAGCTTGCCGATGTCGGCACGCACACGCAGCGAGGCACGAACGCGACGCACGGACATGTCGAGCACCAAATGGATTTCGGTGTCAGCGGCGGAGGCATCGACGGTCACGAAACCATCGACCACCGGGAGCTCGACGGCTTCGCCGTTGACTTCCAGCGTATAGTCCTTGGACACTGCGGAATGCGGACGGCCACCTTCTTGTCCAGGCCATTCGGGTTGGACACGTGGAAGGTGATGTCGCCGCTCCACGGGTATTCGTCACCGGCTTGGGTCTGCTCGATGGTGAAGCCATCTTCGAATTCGGTCTTGTTGGCCACGAACTGGTGGGCGTACACCGTCTTGCCGTCATTCGAAACCGTGTACAGGTACTGGTCGAGGGATGTGATTAGACGGCCCAGGTTGGCCGGGCAGCAGGCGCAGTCGAACCAGCCGGCGCGGCGGGTAAGAATATGCGCCTTGGTTGGGTTGCCCTTCGACGCTGCGGGATCGGCTTCCAGCGGGTTGACGTAGAAGTAGCGGGTGCCGTCCAGCTGTACACCGGAAAGCACGCCGTTGAACAGTTCCTTCTCCATCACGTCGGCCACGGAGCCGCGCGGCTTGGTCTCCATCAGGGACTTGCCGTAGAACAGCATGGCGACGGATGCGCAGGTCTCTCCATACACCAAGTCGTTCGGCAGATCATCGTCAAAGCTAAAGGATTCGCCGACCTGGCAGGAGCCAACGGCGCCGGTGATGTACATGCGGTGCTTGACGATGTTGGTCCACAGACGCTCGGCGGTGTCGAGCATCTTCTGGTCGTTCAGCAGACGGCCAACCTTGGAGACGGCGGCGGCCAAGTACAGCAGGCGCACGGCATGGCCTTCGGCATGCTGCTTGTCGAGGATCGGCTCGTCCTGCACGAAGTACTTGAGCGGCATGTGCAGGTCGGTGTAGAACTGCGGACCGCCGGCGGCGTCCTGCTCGTCGAAGAACTCCGGGTCGGTGCCGCGCACGCGGATGAACCATGCGGCCAGATCGAGCCAGCGGCGTTCGCCGGTCGCCTCGTACAGGCGAGCCAGGGCAAGCTCAATTTCCGGGTGCGTCCGGGCGTGCACCTGGCCTTCGCCATCACCGAAGTTATGGCCGATGCAATTCGCCACGCGTTCGGCGATGTCCAGGGCACGCTTGGAGCCGGTGACCTCGTAATGGGCCACGGCGGCTTCGATGAAATGGCCCATGGTGTAGAGCTCATGGCTCCAGCGCAAGCCTTTGAAGCGCTTCTCGGCAGGTAGATCCAGCTCGAACTTGGTGTCGAGGTACCCATCTTCGTCCTGAGCGCCTTCGAACAGTTCGATGGCCTCGTTCACGTGGGCTTCGAGCTCGTCGACGTTCAGACCGGCGTTCTTGCGGCGCAGCGCATAGCTGGCGGCCTCAAGCCACTTCGATACGTCGGTGTCCTGGAACGGCTGGCCGGAGAACACGCCTTCCTCACGCCTGCGGCGATACGTAGATTACGAAGCGAGTGGCTGAACTGACTGCCGTTCTCGCCCCATGCCGCGCCTTCCGGCACATCGACGGGCACTTCGTCGTTCAGCGCACGCCACTGGTATGGCAGCGCGTTTTCGACGGTCATATTGAGGTATCGAGTCCAGAAACGTGACGTGATATTCACATTCAGAGCCTGGGCTTGGTTAGTCATTTCGATTCCTTTGTTGTTGGTTAGAAAACTTGGTGCGAAGAAATGTCAGTCCTTCATGCCGCTGGTCTTGATGCCTTCGGTGATGTACTTCGAGCAGCAGATGTACAGCAGCGCGGGAGGAATGATCATCAGCATGGAGAACGCCATCTGCAGGTTCCACATAGTCTTAGAAGCACCTGCCGAGGTCTCGACAAAGGATGTGAGAACACCCAAAGTCAGCGGCTTGAGGTCTTCGGAGTTGATGTATACCAGCGGAGAGAACAGTTCGTTCCACCAGAAGCTGGCAGACATGATGCCGACGGTAATGAAAATCGGTTTACCGAGCGGCACGATGACTTTCCAGAATGCCTGCCAACGGCTGCATCCATCCAGCATTGCGGCTTCATCGATTGAATCAGGTATCGAAACGAAGAACTGCCGGAAAAGGAAGACGTTGTACGGCTGAGCGAAGAAGCTCGGAGGATCAGCGGCCAGAAGGAGTCCAACATACCGAAGTTGCGGAACAGGAGGTACTGCGGAATGACCAGTGCCGCGGACGGCACCATCATGGTCGCCAAGATGATGGCGAATACAACACCACGCCCCTTGAAGTTCATACGAGCCAGCGGATAGCAACGATGGAGCTGGTCAGCAGTGTACCGACAGTGTTCAGCACTACAAGAATCAAAGTGTTGCGCAAGTACAGAATAGTATTGGGATTTTCTAGCACCTTGACATAGTTACCCCATTGCGGATCCTTCGGGAAGAACTCCGGAGGCCATGCCGAAATGCCGGTAATGGTTTTCAAAGAGTTAACGAAAATCCAATAAATCGGGAAGAACATGAACAGTGCCATGATGATCATCACGACATACTGTAGGACTTTCACATATTTCGGAGTATGCAGTTCCATTTTCGTGTCTCCTTTTACTGACGATCCATAAGCTTGAACTGCAGAGCGCTGATCACGCCGACGATGATGAACAGAATCACCGCAAGAGCCGAAGCCTGACCCATATTGAAGCTCTTGAATGCCTTGTCGTAGATCAACAGGCCGATGACCTTGGTGGCGTTGCCTGGACCGCCGCCAGTCAACGGGTACAGCAGCGAGAACGCGCTGTTGAACGAATTGACCGTGCAAGAAACGACATTGAACAGCATCATTGGAGCAATGCCCGGGATGGTGACATTGACGAAGCGCTTCCATGCGCCTGCGCCGTCAAGCGCTGCGGCTCATACAGTTCCTGCGGCACATCTTTGAGCGCTGCGGAAAAGACAAGCATCTGCTGGCCGGTCTGGAAGGTGAATACCGAGGCAACGGCTACAAGCACCCACACAAAAGTCTGGCTACCGGACCAGTTCGGAGGGTTCTGCACACCCATCGATTTCAGTACATAATTGATGATGCCCAACTGCGGGTTGAACATCAGAACCAAGCATCCCGCCATGACCACGGACGGCATGATGGTCGGTACGTAGTAGAAGAACTGGAACAGTCCCCTGAAACGTACCTTGAAATTAAGTAGAATAGCGAGCAGCAGGGAAAAGAGGATAGACACCGACACGTTGATAACGGTGAAGATCGCTGTTGCCAACAAGGTCTGCCCGAGCTCGCCGTTGCCCGAAAGCATGTCCTTGTAATTCTGCAGGCCCACAAATTGCGGGTCTCCCATCAGATTCCACTTGGTAAGACTCAGATAAAGCTGAAAGCCAACGGAAAAGCGCTGAAAATGAGGAATCCGATGATCCAGGGGCTGAGGAAACCCCATGCTGCTCCCGCATCCGAGCGCATCTTGCCCGAAGACTTCGCGGTTTTCTTGGAGATTGACATTTGAATGCCCCTCTGCGATTGGGAAATGGTTAGTTACGATACGTATACTGCTTGGAGATTGATTGGCGGCTCCCATTACTGGAAGTCATGAGAGCCGCCAATCAAGAAACAAAAAAAGTAGATTGATATTGCTCTATAGGCTTGCCTCCTTATTGCGCGTCGGTAATTTCCTTATTGGCCTTGGCCACTTGTGTCCCAGTCACTTCACTCAACGAAGTCTGGCCAAGAACATATGCATTGAACTGGTCATACAGGTTGAATGTTGGAGTTGAGGCCACCAGCGTGTATCCAAGCTTTGCTTCCTTAGCAGAGGCTTCCAGCTGCTCCAGTTGCTCGGGCCGTTCTTACCCTGCACCTTGTAGTAGCCGTCAGCCATCATGGACTGGAAGGCAGGAGTATTGCCCAGGCTCTGGGACATCGACTTCTGGCCTTCCTTGCTCATCAGGAACTTGACCAGCTTCTCTGCAGCTGCAGAATGCTTGGTCTTGGCGTTGATGGCCCAGAAAGAGGTGTGCAGTGAGTTGTACTTCTTGGCGCCAGGAGCGGTTGGAATCGTGGCGATATCCCACTTGAAGTCAACATCCTTGTAGGTGCTAACCAGCCAGGTCCCGCCCAAGGTCATTGCTGCTTTACCGGCCGCGAACATATCAGAAACCTTAGAACCGGAAGCCGGCTGCGGCTGCCACTTGTTGTCCACAAGATTCTTCTGGAATTCGAGGGTCTTCTTCAAACCATTACCGAAAGAGAGCTTGCCATTGTCGACCACCTTGTCACCGGCGGCGCCGATCAGGGAGTACCATACGCCGTTGAAGGTTGGGGAGTCGGAACCGTACTGGGATCCATCGGCCTTGGTCAGCTTCTCAGCTGCGGCGGTGTAGTCGTCCCAGGTCCAGTCATCGGTCGGATACGCGACGCCAGCGGCATCGAACATATCTTTGTTGTAGTACATGATTTCGGTGGCGAAGCCTTGCGGGAATCCGTAGTAACCGTCCACCTGGTTGGCGATATCAGCGACGGCCGGCTGGAAATCGCTCTTGTCGACGCCCAGATCCTTCAGCTTGTCATCAAGCTTCATGGTCACACCGTTCTTAGCGAAGCGAACGTAATCCGCTTCCTGGGTCAGCATGACGTCCGGAGCGGTACCGCCAACAATCATCTGATTGAGTTTGGTGTTGTAGTCGTCTCCAGGAACGCGAATCTGCTTGACTTTGATATCCGGATTAGCCTTGATGAAATCCTTGATGGGCTGCATCTCGTCGTCCCAGTAGGAAACAGTTAACGTGTTGTCATCACTCGAAGAGCTGTTCGAAGAACCGCAGGCTGCGGTGCCCATCAGCGTCGCAACAGCCGCAACACCGGCCACAAGACGCATAACAGTACGCTTGGCATTCGTGTTCATTGATATTTCCTTTCTTCCAGTACCACTCTCATCTTTGAAACTCAACTTTGAGGAAGTGGCTTGTTGCTGTTGACTTCAACAATAAAAAACGCACATGCTTCCATGTGCGGTATTTGCACGACACGGAAACGTTTCCTAGAATTGCCCCATGACTAAACGCATCACACTAGACGACATCGCAGCCGCCGCACACGTATCGAAGGCCACTGTTTCCAAGGCTTTGAACGACACAGGTCAGCTCTCCGCACATACACGAAGACTTATTCTCAAAACAGCCGATGAGCTTGGGTATGTCAAAACAGCCAATGTTCAGACACCACGTTGCAAAACCGGACTCATCGGTCTGGTGACCTCTGACCTTGAAGGCAGATTCTCCAATCCAGCGCTTATCGGCGCGGAAAACACCCTGGCAGTACCAATCACGCCGTGCTGCTTACCAATTCCAGAGGCGATCCAAAACTCGAACGGGCGCATATCGATCAATTGTCGGCAAGACGAGTTGACGGGCTGCTCATGCTTGGTGGGGAAACAGATAGCAGACCGCCGTTGAAGCCAAATACCGCATTGGGAATCCCAATCGTATACGCTTACGCCCCATCCAACAATCCCGAAGACTGCTCGGTGACATGTGACAATGTCGCAGCCGGCGCAATGGCCATTGATCATTTACTGTTACGTGGTCGACGGCATATCGCCATTGTCTCAGGACCGGAGCACTATACAGCCACCAAAGATCGGCTTGCCGGAGCCCGTAAGGCACTAAAACAAAGCGGCCTTCAACTGGCGGCACCAGTCTGCTACGGCAACTGGCATGAGTCATGGGGACGCACAGCCGCACAGTTGTTGCTTAGCAAAGGCGTTCGCATCGACGGCATCTACTGCCTCAACGACATGCTTGCACGCGGAGTCATCGAGACACTGCTCGCCCAAGGTATACGTGTGCCAGAGGATATCGCGGTTATCGGTCATGACAATTGGCAGGTCACCGCCACCGAATGCCGCGTGCCGATCACCTCGTTCGACAACAATCTGCAGGAAATCGGCAGACGCGCCGCCCGGCATCTGCTGGACGCCATCAATGGCAATCCTCACCATGGCACGACATATATCGGCTGCTCGTTGATAGTAAGAAAATCAACAACGGCATAATTTCTCATTCGCAAAAGAGGCGTCTGCAATGCCCTGACCGTGCATTGCAGACGCCTCATCGGGGAAGGAAGGGAAAGGAAAGTATCAGTTGAAATTCACCTCGAATGTTCGAGACACATAGCCGCCATCGGACGGAACGGTAACCACAAGCTCTCCGGATGCGGCATCCCAGTGGACTGGCCACTGCGCATACCCATCAACCGGATACACTGCGGAAACCTCACCGGCACGCCCAGTCCAACGATCAAGATGCAGACGCACGTCGCCACCCTCACTGTCACGACTCCACACCGTGGCCAGCGCACGATCGCCGGCATCCAGGCCAAGCGCAAGCACCTTATCGTTCCAGCCAGGCAGTCCCATCGGCCAGAACGGCTTGGATTCACCGATCACCGGCTGTACATGCTTCTTGTAGCGTTCACGCCTTCCTGTACCCAGCGAGTTGCCGCTCGTTCATGCGGTTCAGGTACCCAGACAGGAAGAACCGCCCTAAGAATGTGGTGTTGATGTTGAATGCGGTTTCTTCGGCCCCCATATCGGATTGCGGGTACGCCCAGCTGGCGGCTTGTTCAGGCAATACCATCATCGGCGAGGCCGCAGCGATGACCGGGTACAGACGGAAATCCTGCTGATCGGACGTGGATTGCACCTGAAAGCGGGATGTCTGCGCGAAATCCTCACGCATGCCGCCGGACGAGCAGTTCTCCAGAATCACATCTGGGTAGCGCTCCCGCAAACCATCAATCCAATCGCTGTAAGCACGGTTATGACCGAGCAGACCGGCACCGGGGGCGTCGGCGTCATAATCGGTGCCAGCACCTGGAGAGACATTGTAATCAAACTTGAAGTAACCAATGCCGCATTCGCCGACCAAACGGTCGATTACCGAATCGAGATGCCTACGCGCCGCTGGATCGCGCAAGTCAAGCAGATAGCGTTCCTGCTCCACCACGCGTTTTCCATGCCGCTGGAAGAACGCGGAATCCGGCAGCTTCTGCGCCATGGGTGACTTCACGCCGATGACCTCCGGCTCGATCCAGATGCCCGGAATCATGCCGGCGTCCTTGATGGCGTCGATGACTTCGACAATGCCCTTCTCACCAGGGAAGCGGGTCTTGGACGGCATCCACTCGCCGACAGACGGCCACCAATTGCCGGTATCGTCGTACCAACCACAGTCGATGACGAAGATCTCGATGCCCGCCTTACCTGCGGCTTCGATCAGCGGCAGCTCCTTCTCGGTGGTCGGATCGCCATAGATGGTGTTCATGTAGTCGTTGAACACCACGCTCGGTTCGACGTTGTCGACGTGCGGCGAGCGCACTTCGCGGCGATAGTCGGTAACGTTGGCGATTACGCCGTCGAATTCGTGGGCGATGGTGAAGGATGCCGGAACAGTGGTGAACGATTCCCCCAAATGCAGTTCTTTGAACCATGCATGGTTCTCGTTGGTCGGGCCGGACAGTGCCACGCAGCCGTCCGCGGTGTTGTCCTGCACGTCCCAGCGCCAAGCACCGTTGTGCTCTATCTGGAACAGCCATGCCAGCTTCATTGCTTTGGATTCGAGAATGGCCAGGGGCACATTGGTGCCGGTGGACCAGGTGCCGGTGGATACGACCTGATGGCTTTGCCTTGGATCGACATTGGTAAGTTCCTGGCCGATGGCCGGCAGCAGTTCGCGCAGACTCTTACGGCTCCACCGTCCCTCGGCGAGCCAATCGAAACGCCCTTCGAGCAAGTCCCAATGTTCCAAACCGGATTCGGTGCCTTCATCGGCATTTGCCGGAATGCCAAATGTGCTGCTCCAGCTGGTAACAGAATCGAGCAGCACCGGCTCAAGCCCCATATTGGTGACGGTCACATCGGTCTGCACCATCGGCGAGCGCTCGTCAACGCTGTAGCGGACAGCCACTTCGAGATCGCGATCTTCATCTTCCAGCACGATCTTCAACTCGCTGCGATACCCAGTGGTGTTGGTCTGATGGCTGCTATAGCGCAGTTCTCGCCCGATAACGGTATGCGTAAGTTTGTTACAGGAAATCATGTGACCTGTGTCGGTGGTCATGACCTCCGCAATCGGAGTGCTTTCGGGGAATTGCACACTGACACCATTAATTTCAAGAGCGCGCATAACAACAGGCTGGCCATCCGCGTATTCGAACGCCATGGACACCGGCCCGCATTCCATGTGAGGGTTTGGGACATCATTATCTCCATTACAGTTGCTGATCCGCGGTTTCAGCATATTCCTTGGAAGGAGGAGGATCATATGCTGAAACCGTTTATGCGTACACATATAAGGTATGCGAACACAACAAGACGCAAGCGTTTAAACCAGCTAACCGGAAACATTTCTTTCGAAGCAATCTCAGCATGACCATAAACAAATCGATCCATGCAAAACCCGTTCCGCGCGCACCGCTCTTCCCCTCGCTGCATCAGCCATCCAATACGAAAAGGCCCGTCCGCAATGGACGGGCCTTGCCATCGGATGGGTCTGCCTACGATTCAGACAGCTTCAGGCAGCTCTGTCGAAAATCAGAGCTCGCCGCCTTCGACCACGATGTCATTGGGATCGACATCGGAACCGTACACCGGCTTCAGGGTCTCCTCGTAATCCTTGTGGAAGAAGTTCTCCTTACCCAACTTCACGATTTCGTCGTTCAGCCAGTTGAGCAGCTCCTTGTTGCCCTTCTGCACAGCCGGAGCGATGGTGTCCTCATCGCCGAGTTTGGTGATGCCCACCTTGAAACCCTTGTTGGACTTGGCCCAAGCCAGTACTTCGGTGTTGTCGGTGGAGAAAGCGTCGCCACGGCCGTCGAGCAGCGCGTTGTAGGCGTCGGCGTACTGGTCGTACTTCTGCAGCTTGACGTCGGGTTCGTTCTTCTCGAAATAGCTTTCGGCGGTGGTGCCCTTGGCGATGATCAG
>ENA-OQIR01000186-OQIR01000186.1-human-gut-metagenome-genome-assembly--contig:-NODE-186-length-29125-cov-2.464618_pt1 | contig 29125 bp, 34 predicted proteins | sample MGYA00242580_ERZ504745 | MGnify/ENA primary metagenome ERZ504745 (study PRJEB26092, sample SAMD00036214) | human gut metagenome | host: Homo sapiens | study: EMG produced TPA metagenomics assembly of...
AGGGAGTTCATGTAGAAGGTATTTCAGGTGTCATTCTGTTCCGGCCCACCATTTCACCCATCATCTACAAGCAGCAGATTGGTCGTGCTTTGACCGCTGGGGAAAATTCTACACCGCTTATCCTCGATGTAGTCAACAACTTCGAGGGTCTGTGCAGCATTGCGGGGTTACAGGGCGAGATGCAGGAGCAATCTGCCGCCTGAATGCCAACGGTGAGGGCGATAGGATCATCACCGAGCGATTTGAGGTCATCGAGCAGGTGCATGACTGCCGGGTACTGTTTGAGCAGTTGCAGGCAAGCCTTTCTTCCAGTTGGGATCATTATTTTTCGGAAGCAAGCATTTACTATGCGGAGCATGGCGACCTGAATATTCCAAAACGTTATACCACACCGGCGGGATTGAGTCTTGGCGAGTGGCTGACGACCCAGCGCCGTGTCCGTGCAGGACAGATTTCTGGTAACCTGACCGAGCAACAGATTGCACGGCTGGACAGTATCGGGATGGAGTGGGGCAACCGCAACGATGCCGCATGGGAGCACGGCCTGGAAGAAGCGCGAAAATTTCGGGAACAGTTTGGGAATTTGCAGGTCCCGGCGAAATACAAAACGAAAAATGACTATCCTCTGGGAAAGTGGATCAACAATGCGCGGAAACGCCGAAGCGATGGAAAGCTGACGGAAGAACGCATTCGACAACTGGATCAGTTGGGAATGACATGGAGCGTATTTGATGCCAAATGGGAACAGGGATATGCACTTGCTATGAGTTATGCCGCCGAACACGGTAACTTGAATGTTCCTGTCAATTACACGACTGAAGAGGGCGAAAAGCTGGGTGCGTGGATTTTGAACCAGAGGGCAGCATATACAAAAGAAATGCTTTCCCAAGACCAAATCGGTCGTCTGGAAGAAATAGGAATCTATTGGGGAAACCGTAATGATCGCCAGTGGAACGAGGTCTATGGTGCCGCCAAGCGTTATTTTGAGGCAAATGGAAACCTTGATGTCCCGGTGGCCTATGTTTCACCGGAGGGCTATGCTCTTGGAAAATGGGTGCGGCGGCAGCAGTATGCGTATCGAAAACCAGAGAAAAGCAATGCAATCTTATCACAAGAGCGCATTGAGTTGCTGGATGCCATCGGAATGCAGTGGAGAAACCGGACCCGTGGCAGCACCGGTACGAGCTGGCGCAGGAGTATAAAAGATGCCATGAAAATCTGGAGATTCCAGCAAAATACAAGACTGCGGATGGCATTTGGCTGAGCCGATGGGTGTACAACCAGAAACGGCTGCTGCAAAGCGGGTCGGAAAAGTTGAGCGAAGAGCAAAAGAAAAAGCTAAAGGAGTTATTGGGGTATTATGTCAAAATTTCAGCATGATGTGATGTTGAAGATCGTAAAAATCATCGATTTGGTAATGATCACAATTCCGTTTGCACTTTGTTGGGAACTGTATTATTCGTATCAGGTCTATGCAAAGTTTGGTTGGAAGGGCAACTGGTCCATGATCGGTCTGTTTGCGGTGTTGTTCTTTCTGTTAGGTAAAGTCTATGATGCGTTCTGGATGTCTTTGCAGCGCATTTCAGAGCTGATCTACGGACAAGTACTGGCAGCCATGGCAACCGATGGCATTCTGTACATTGTCATCTGCCTGATGGCCCGGCGGCTCTGCAATCTTCTGCCGGGCATCGCAGCGATTGCCGGACAGATCATGATGGCAACCCTGTGGGCAAGATGCGCCCATACCTGGTATTTCCGGACTTTTCCGCCTCAGCCCACCGCAGTGGTCTACGATGTCCGGCATGGACTGGAAAAGCTCATCAATGAATATGGCCTCTCGAAAAAATACGATGTCAAGATGACCTTGAACGTTGAGGAATGCCTGAACGACCTGAGCCTGCTGGATGGAATGCAGAGCGTGTTCATCAGCGGTGTCCACAGCCATGAGCGCAATATCATCCTGAAATACTGTGTGGGACAGGGCATCAATGTGTTTGTGATCCCTCGTGTGGGTGATGTGATTATGAGCGGTGCTCAGCCGATGCATATGTTCCATCTGCCCATGCTGCGTGTGGGTCGCTATATGGCAAGCCCGGAATTTCTCTTTGTGAAACGGGCAATGGACATTGTGATCTCACTGGCAGCACTGGTTATCCTGAGTCCGTTGTTTCTGATTACGGCTATTGCCGTCAAGTCCGATGGTGGTCCGGCTTTTTACAAGCAGGTTCGCCTTACCAAAGACGGCAAACCGTTCGAGATCCTGAAGTTCCGTTCTATGCGAGTGGATGCTGAAAAGGATGGTGTGGCCCGTCTTTCCACTGGTGACAAAGATGATCGTATCACGAAGGTCGGCCATATCATCCGCGCCTGCCGTCTGGACGAGCTGCCCCAGCTTCTCAATATCTTGAAGGGAGACTTGTCCATTGTAGGCCCACGCCCGGAGCGCCCGGAGATCGCCGCCCAGTACTGTGAGGAGATGCCGGAGTTTGCGCTGCGCCTGCAGGCAAAAGCTGGTCTGACCGGTTATGCGCAGGTGTACGGCAAGTACAATACTACCCCCTACGATAAGCTGCAGATGGATCTGATGTACATTGCACATCCCAGCTTGATCGAAGATTTGAAGATCATGCTGCAACGGTGAAGATTTTGTTCATGCCGGAGAGTACCGAGGGAATTTCCGAGGGCCAAACCACTGCTATGAGTGAAGAAAACCACTAAATATCGACAGTTTCGTACATTTTGAGCTGCTAAAAAATTGGAAGAAATTCCAGAGCGGAGTCAGGCATAAATGCAGCTCTTACAGTAGCGTCAAGCCGAGAAATCGGCAGATTGCCCTGCATGGGGGCGATATAGCACTCATGATAGTGCAAAATGCTGAGACTATGGGCGTGAGCAGGCAAAATGAGGTTGAATTGAGACGTTTATGCCCCGAAAAAGCACTTTTATGGATGCGACGGTAGCTCGTGGGTTTATGTCTGATTGCACCGTGATGGCATTACTGACACTGCGGTGACTTTCACATAGCGGTTTCGGGGCTTGGTGATGATAACATCATCTGAGATTTTATCCCGGTCTTGGAGATAACAAGGCGGTTGTGAGAATCTCATGGTCGCAGAGATGCTCATTCGTGTGGAGTAATCCGGCATAAGCAGGGGAGTTACCGTAGCGTGGATGAGTGGAACCTGGAATAAAGGCAGGGGCTACCGTAACAAGTACTGGTGCTATCCGGACTAAAGACGGGAGCTACTGTGGCAATGATTTGTCGCAGAAACGTTCATTGCACCAGTTCAAAGACATAGCGGCAGTGTGGGCTAACACTGCTGAGGACGATTAGTAGAGCTTTATAAGAAATAGACGGCTCAGACTCTTGGAGAATGAGTCTGGGCTGTAATCTTTGATATGCGGAGAGGAAAAATACTTTATGAGGATTGCTGTAGTATCGATTGGTAGTTTTGATACACAATACTCGGACTATCATATCATGCGGGATATTATACTTGGCCTTTTGGAACGAGGCCATGAGGTGAACCTGATTCAGAAGCAGTATTTGGATACACCTCAATATCCGCAGCAGTTTGAAAAGTATTTTGGAAAACAGCTCCAAGTACATAATATCAAGTTTGAGAAAAAGGCAAAGGCTGACTTGAAGGCTCGCTATCTGGCGGATTTGTCTTATTACAGACAGGCTTGCAAATGGATGAAAAAGAATAAACCGGACAAGGTTTTTCTCCAGTCATGCAACACGGCATTCTTCACAGTATTTTATGCGAAGCACATTTTGAAGTGCCCGCTACTTTACAATGAACAGGATATCTTCCCGGAAAATGCCTACTTTACTGGAATTCTTTCAGAAAACAGCATGATTTATAAGGTGGCTCATGCGCTGCAAAAATATGTTTACAAAAATGCAACAGTGCTTAGTACGATTTCCGATGACATGAAATCTACTATCGTTACTCGGTATGGCATCTCGGAGGATAAGGTGGAGGTGATTTACAACTGGGGGCATGAGGAATTGAAAGCCACAGTGATGAAGAAAACGTTTTCCTGAAAAAGTATCCGAAGAAGTCTGGAGAGTTCCGTGTGGTGTATGCGGGTAATCTGGGCAAGATGCAGAACGTGGAGCTCATTTTGGAGACCGCTGCTTTGATGAAAGATGATCAAGATGTCAGCTTTTATATCGTTGGGGGCGGTGTAAACGAGGAGCAACTTAAGACGTTTGCAAAAGAAAAAGAATTGAACAATGTGACATTTGTGGGAATGCAACCGCCTGAAGAAGTGGCGGATCTCTATGCTGCCGCAGACGTCAATGTGATTCCTCTTCAAAAAGGGCTTATCTATGCAGCACTTCCGAGCAAAACGGCTGACTGCTTGATCGCTGGTAAACCGATTATTACTTGTGTTGATAATGGAACGGCAGTTGAGAAGATAATCAGACCGTACGGCATCGTCAATACTGGTGCGGATGAAGAAAGACTGAAAACAGCAATTCTGAACGCAAAAGAAAAAGCTGGATTGTGTGAAACCAAAGGCTGCTAGAAAAATATTTTCGTTGAAGCCGAATGTCGCTAGTCATTGCCAAATGATCGAGATGATGGAATAAGAAAGGAAGCAACGGCATGAATAAAAATCTCCTGCGTGCGCCAATTGAGTTGGCAAGCCGTTTCAACAAAAATACTGAAACTCAAACTGCTTCTTACCGTAGCGATTTTATGCGTGATCGCGACCGTATTATGTACTGTAATGCGTTCCGTAGACTGGATGGAAAAACGCAGATCTACCTGATCGGAAGCGATGACCATCGCAGGAATCGGTTAACGCACACGTTGGAGGTTGCTCAGATTGCGCGTACGATTTCGCAGGCTTTGGGCTTGGATGAAGACTTGACCGAGGCTATTGCGCTTGGACACGATTTGGGACATACACCGTTTGGTCATGCGGGCGAGCGGGAGTTGAACCAGATCATGATGCCGGGCAGCACCGTGAAAATTCCGGAATCGCCACTTTACAAGGAAAACCATGACGGTTACAAAATCTGCGAAAAAAGGCTGAAAAAGCCATTGTACGGATTTAAGCACAATCTTCAAAGCGTCCGTGTGGCAGCACGTCTGGAAAATGGCTACGGTGACAGTGGCTTGAACCTGACCAATTACACTCTTTGGGGAATGATGCATCACTCAAAGTTGGCATACGGCGATGAGGATGGAAGCCCCAATTACTGTGAAATCTTCAATAAGTATCTCGAAGTGAAGGACGGTCATCAAGCGTGGTCGTTTGAGAGCTTTGTAGTGGAACAGGCAGATGAAATTGCACAGTGGCATCACGATTTGGAAGATGCACTGAGAAGCGGAGCAATGTCGGCTAAAGCAGTGTGCAGGAAAATCAGAGAGATCCTGATTACGATCATGAGCGAAAGTGATCTGCGCTGCTTTGAAGAGATGGAACGTGATGCGGAACAGGAAAATTACGACCAGAAGCGTTTTATTACACTGGCATCTAAGGTTGTAGTAAACACGTTGGTCACCTGCATTGTGACCTGCTCTAATCAAAATCTCCTGAAGCTTTCAACAGATAACAAGCTGAATGAAAATACCCGCCTCAACTTTTTCCGGGAACACACAGGAGACGAGGATGATATCAAAAATGCAGTTGCGTTTGATGTGTATAGTGATGCAGATAACAAGAAAACAAAAGAACAACCTGAAAAAATTTGGTGAAGCGATTCGAACCGAGATCCATCATTCACCTGAAGTGGAACGGATGAATGCAAAAGGTCAGTACATTATCCGCAAGCTATTTCAGGCATACGCAACACATCCACAGCAGCTGCCGGATATTTCTATTGTTCAGTTTATGGTGGAGACGCACGAGAAAAACAGCCTGTCGGGGGCAAATTATCCCGATATGGTATCTGCATACAAATTGAGTTCTGGCCAAGTCAGAACTGATTTTGACAAGTTCTGGAACGACAAAAAGGACGATGCGGAAAGTAAAAATTTTTCTGTTCGCGTCTGCATGATGCGCAAGATTTGTGACCACATCGCTTCCATGACGGATCATTACGCAGTGGAAGAATATGAAAAATTGTATGGGTGAGAAATGAAGGTTTTATTTATCAATTCAGTATGCGGCATCGGCAGCACTGGCCGCATTTGCACAGATCTTGCACAGCAGCTGGAAGCCGAAGGCAACGAGGTCAAAATCGCCTATGGCCGCAAGGGTACTGTACCGCAGCAGTTTCAAAAATATGCAGTGCGTATTGGCACAGATTTTGACTGCAAGATGCACGCGATCCAGACACGGCTGTTCGATACACATGGCTTTGGCTCCAAGCGTGCAACTAAAGAGTTCTTGAAGTGGGCTGAGGAATATAAACCCGACCTGCTGTGGTTGCACAATCTCCATGGTTACTATATCAATGTAGAGATGCTGTTTGATTGGATCAAAAAGCATCCTGAAATGCAGGTGAAATGGACGCTGCACGACTGCTGGGCATTTACTGGCCATTGTTCGCACTTTACCATGGTAAAGTGCAAGCAATGGAAGAGCCATTGTTCGTACTGCTCTCAGCTTCGCCGTTACCCGGCTTGCTTCGCAATGAGTTCTGTCAGTAAGAATTTTGAACGCAAGCGGAAGGCTTTTACCGGGGTGAAAAACATGACCCTCATCACTCCTAGCAAGTGGCTTGCAGACCTGACCCGCCAGAGCTTTCTGAAAGAGTATCCGGTCGAGGTGCATTACAACACCATTGATACCAGCATCTTCAAGCCAACTCCCAGTGACTTCCGGGAGCGCTATGGCCTACAAAATAAAATCATTGTGCTGGGCGTTGCTAATGTCTGGGAGGATCGTAAGGGCTTGTTTGACTTCTATAAGTTGGCGCAGATGTTGGACGACCGGTACGCTATTGTTCTGGTAGGATTGAGCGAAAAACAGATTAAAGATCTCCCGAAAAATATCAAGGGTATCCAGCGCACCAATAGCCCGCAGGAATTGGCTGCGATTTATACGGCTGCAGATGTTCTGGTGAACCCTAGTGTAGAGGAAACCTTTGGAATGACCCCGGTGGAAGCACAGGCGTGCGGAACACCCTCTATTGTGTACGAAGATACAGCGTGTGAAGAAGTTGCGCTGCAGAATGGGAACACCGTTGTGCCGCAGGATGTGAACGCACTGTATGAAGCAATAACAGGTTATAAATTTAATGGGGGGGGGGGTAACAAATAATACGTGTCGATGCACGATTATTTGCATTCCTCGCACGAATAGTCCACAGGAACTAGCTGCGATTTATACGGCGGCAGATGTATTTGCAAATCCAACGTATGAAGATAATTACCCGACTGTCAACTTGGAAGCACAGGCATGTGGGACAAGGGTGGTTACCTATGATACGGGTGGAAGCAGAGAAACTATAAAGGTAGGAATAAAGTAACACGCTAGGTTCATAAGGCCTAAGTTGTAATTTGTTTGCAAAAGGGAACTAAAATGAGCTTATATATCGTCATATGGATAGTGATTTGTTTTTTTGGAATAAAAGATTTTTTATTCCGAGCAACTTATAAAGTAAAGAATCGAGAATTTAAATTATTACTAATAATCCTCTTAGTAATGTTAACTTTGCGCTTTGGCCAAGGAACGGATTATTTTGCATATCGCTATATTTACAATCGTTTGTCACCAGATGGATTTGACTTTTCAATATATTCAACAGTTCATGGAGAAATTGGATATTTAATTTTATGTAATCTCTTTCGATACGCTAAATTGCCATACGAATTTTTTATTGCATGCACAGCAGTATTCCAGATGCTCTGTTTTGCTCGATTTTGTAAATATTTCAAGATTGATACTCCATTTGTTTTAGTCCTTGCGTATCCGACACTCTACATGACCTATTTCACATCCGCCATACGACAGGGGATAGTTGCTGCAGTTTACTTGGGGATTTTGATACCGATGCTTCTTGAGAAAAAATACAAGAGCTATGTTTTCGTAACTGTATTGTGCTCCTTAATTCATAGTGCATCCATTGTTTTTATATTTCCTATGGTTTTAAAAAAAATCGGAAAAATAAAAGTTGCCCAATATGGATGCGTTGTATCATGGATTATAGGATTTACAATGACACTGCCAGCAGTTAGAGAGCTTGTTATGTCTGTTGGAATAAGCGGAATCAATTATTATATGAAGACAGGACTCAGTATCTCCATTGTGTCGGTTTTTGAACGTCTATTCTTTTTGTGGGTAGTGTCATATTTGTACTTTTTCATAAATAAAGCGAAGAAAATTACAGAAAAATATCAAACCTTATATCTGATTTATCTTACTTCAATGTCAATATACGGTGTGTTTCTTGGATATAGTAATATCGCATCACGCATGAGTGGTGTGATGCGTTTTGTTGAGCTGTTTCTTCTAATCTATGCGATTCGTACAATGAAATTCAGGAATAGATTGATCATAGCTGGTTTCTTTGTGTTATTAGAATCATTGATGCTTGTAAAAAACATTAATTCCTATATTGTACAGGGTGATTATGATGATGCAGTGACGATAGCTACATATAGTTATGTGTCTATTTTTAATGAAAATAGAATATATAAAATTAGGCATATTGAAAGTAAATATCTTGCCGAGTAAAAAGGGGTAACCGCTTAAAAATAAGATGTCGCGAGATAATAATAGAGTGCATTTTCTATTCCTGTTTTTCTTCAGATTTCGATGATTTAGTGGTTTGTTATATTATGAGTTATGTGTACCGGGTGGATAAATAAGGAGAAAAATATGAAATCTAAAAAAGTATTCCTAGTTCTGGAACGAAAAGCTTTAAAGATGCTATCGTATGTAAACGATGAATTATATAAGGAGCTATATCCAAGATATTTGAGAAAAATTGGAATAAACATTCCGGAGGATTATCGAGAAGGAAAAAGCGGTTATATTGATCCAAGTGCATATTTTGACGGAAGTGATTACCGCTTGATTTCAATCGGAAAAAATACCACAATTTCTCGCGACGTGGTTGTTCTTACGCACGATTTCTCGATTGTGAAAGGCTTGCAAGCAATTGGACAAGAAGCAACCGGTCATTTTCTGAAACCTGTGAAAATTGGTGAAAATTGCTTTATAGGCGCAAGATGTTTGATTTTGCCCGGAACAGAAATAGGAGACAATACTATTTGCGGGGGGGGGGGGCAGTGTTGCACGGTAAAATACCATCGAACAGTATTGTAGCCGGAAATCCAGCAAAAAGAATTTGTTCCATTGAGGAATGGACAAGAAAACACATAGAAAAACAGGATTACATCTTATAATGAAACAAAAAAATGTACTTAAAAATATTATTATGCTCTACGGTATGTCAATTGCCAAAATCGTATTTCCACTTTTGACATTGCCGTATCTGACCCGTGTGCTTTCCGTAGAAAGCTACGGAGTGGTTTCGTATGTAAAAGCCGTAATGCAGTATATGCAGATTGCAGTAGATTTTGGTTTTATGCTTTCTGGTACAAAAGATATTGTAAATGCTAAAGCTGATCACGAAAAATTGGAAAAGGAAGTGGGGGATATTCTCCTTGCGCGAATCTTGCTGGTAGCGGTAAGCTTTGTTGTTCTGCTTGGAATGATCGCCGTGATTCCCCTGCTGCGCGCAAATGTGGATATACGATGCTTGCATTTATGACAGTATTTTTGTCGGTGTTTCTATTTGATTATTTCTTTCAGGGAATCGAAAAAATGCAGGTTATTACATTGCGGTTTGTTACCATGCGCGGTGTTGCAACTGCTATGACTTTCGTTTTTGTTCATTCAGATAAAGATGTCTTGCTTGTTCCTCTTTTGGATGCTGTTGGTTCGCTGGTTGCAGTATTGCTCGTATTTGTCGAGTTAAAAAAAGAGAATATAGCGATCCGTTTTTCCGGTGTTAAGGCGGCGTGGAAAAAGCTGCGAGATTCTTTTGTTTACTTTGCTTCAAACATGGCAACTACCGCATTTGGTGCTCTGAATACGCTGCTGATTGGAGCGTTTCTTCCAGCCACAGAAGTGGCATATTGGAGTGTTTGTATGCAATTAATAGGTGCGGTACAGACAATGTATACTCCTATTATAGATGGAGTCTATCCTGAAATGATCAGAACAAAAAGCTGGGATTTCATCAAGCACCTCTTGATGATTTTTATGCCAATTGTATTTGCAGGAAGTGCTTTTTCGATTGTAGTTGCGCCGTATGTACTTCAAATTGTTGGCGGAAAACAATATGTTGCTGCTACACCGCTATTCCGCTTATTGGTGCCGGTCTTAATTTTTAGTTTCCCGGCAGTGGTTCTAGGGTGGCCAACATTAGGTGCATTAAATAAAGCAGCGCAGGTAACAAAAACAACAATTCTGGCCGCCGTTGTTCAGGTAGTAAGCCTGCTTTTATTGATTGCGACTGGGCATTTTACTGTAATGTGGATCGCGATATTCCGCTGTGTAACGGAGTTTGTGCTTATGACATGCCGCGGATGGTATTGTTGGAAATATCGAAAAGAGTTTTGCTGAATATGTGTCTGAAAAAGACGGCTTATGAAAGACGTATGGCAGTCAATAGGAACTACAATTGCAGCTGTTAGTTATAAGAGTACTTATCCCCAATATAAAAGAATCTCTGTCAAAAATGTTAAAGAGGAAACGAGAAAAATGAAAAGGCTTAATAAAGAAGAAGTAAAAAACTACCAACTTGGCATTTTAGATACCGTCACAGAATTTTGCGAGAAAAACCAAATCCAATACTGGCTGGATTGTGGGACATTGCTTGGTTCAATTCGTCATAAAGGCTATATTCCATGGGATGATGATATTGACGTCGGGATGTTACGCCCGGATTTTGATAGATTTATGCACAAATTTAATCAAGAAAACAATCGCTACAAATTTACTTGTAATGAACTAGATAAAGCATGTGTTTATCCTTATGGAAAGGTGATGGACACTGAAACAATTTTGTATGAGCCGGATGAAAACGGCATTGTAAGTTGCATCAATATTGATGTTTTTGTTTATGATAACGCTCCTGATAGCATATCAGAATGTAAAAAAATGTATGACCGTAGCGATTGGTATTCCATGCTGAATGCTCTTCAAAATAGGATGATTGGAACGCATGGTGTGATGAAGGATATTGTGAAAGCTGTTGGATTTGTGGCGTTGCATCTTTATCCAAAGGGATATTTTGCAAAAAAAATAGTTTCCAATTCAAAGAAATATGCGGATATGCCTACTAAGTCAGTCGGAAATTTCACTTCTGTTCCCAGAATTGTTTGTGAAAAGGATGTTTTTTCTTCATTCATAAAGGTTCCTTTTGAGGGAAGAGAGTACAATGCACCTGTTGGATATGATAAATGGCTAAACGCATTTTACGGCGATTATATGCAACTTCCTCCCGAAGAGAAAAGAGTATCCCATCATATGTATAAAGCATACCAGAAGTAAAAGGGTAGTGAGCGTGAGGAAATGTCGAGTTCCATAATTACGCGTAAAGAGGTTTTACTGGAATCTTCAAAACGAATCGGAAAATTTGATGAAATGTGGCAGTTAACAGAAGCAACTATGCGAGGTGAAATTCCATTTCGGACGAGCTTTTTATGCACTTTTGAGAGAGTGTATTGAGGTGGTGAAACAGGACGAGCATTCGTCCGAAATCGAGAGGTCGTTCCAACAACTTGCGCGCGCAAATAAGTGCCCGGTGATTTGGGAATGTACAGAATACCTGTTTATATGAAAGGTATAAGAATGATATTGATGCAACGGTATACGATCCGTTATTGTTTATATTGAAAAATGAAAGAAGAAAATGATGATGAGTAAAATTCTTACATTTGGAGTATATGACTACTTCCATTTGGGACATCTGCGACTGTTCAAACAGTGCAAAAATTATGGAGATTATTTAATTGTGGCCGTTCAAGACGGAGATTATATTAAGAAGTATAAACCGGATGCTAAGGTCTTATATACGACCGCAGAACGGGTGGAAATGCTTGAATCATTGCGGATCGTTGACAAAGTGGTGGTGTATGAATCTGTTGATCCTGAATTTTTAGGGACAATTGATTTTGATATTCTTGCGCTTGGTGAAGATCACCGTGGTGGACGTTTTGACGCGGTAGAGCAGTGGTGTGAAGAGCACAACAAAAGAGTTGTTCGTTTAAAGAGAACAGAGGGAATTTGTTCTTCTGATATAAAGAAATCGCTTGAAGCAAAGTAAGAGAGGAAAATTAAAATGTCTGCATTTGATAACGCAACCCTTATGATTACTGGTGGTACTGGTTCTTTTGGTTCTACCGTTCTGAAGCACTTCCTGGATTCTGACCTGAAAGAGATTCGTATCTTCTCCCGTGACGAAAAAAAGCAGGATGATATGCGCCACGAGCTTCAAGCCAAGCACCCGGAGACTGCTGGCAAGGTCAAGTTCTACATCGGTGATGTCCGCAACCCGCAGTCCATCCGTGACGCAATGCCCGGTGTTGACTACATCTTCCACGCTGCTGCTCTGAAGCAGGTTCCTTCCTGCGAGTTCTTCCCCATGCAGGCCGTTCAGACCAACATCATCGGTACCGACAATGTTTTGCACGCCGCTATTGATGCCGGTGTCAAGCGTGTTGTCTGCCTGTCCACCGACAAGGCAGCTTACCCCATCAATGCCATGGGTATTTCCAAAGCCATGATGGAGCACGTCATCTACGCAAACGCCCGTGTGGCTGCCGAGCGGGGCGGCACGACCATCTGCTGCACCCGTTACGGCAATGTGATGTGCAGCCGTGGCTCTGTCATTCCGTTGTTCATTGACCAGATCAAGGCTGGCAATCCCATCACCATTACCGACCCCAATATGACCCGCTTTCTGATGAACCTGGACGAGGCTGTGGATCTGGTCTTGTTCGCTTTCCAACATGCAAATCCCGGTGATTTGTTCATCCAGAAGTCTGATGCTTCCACTATCGGCGATCTGGCTAAGGCTGTCCAGCAATTGTTCGGCGATACCGGCACGAACATCATCGGCACCCGTCACGGCGAGAAGCTGTTCGAGACCTGATGACCCGTGAGGAGCGTCTGCGCAGCCAGGACATGGGTCATTACTTCCGTGTTGCTGCGGATAATCGCGACCTGAACTATGATAAGTTCGTGGTCAAGGGTGAAGTACATACCATGGCAGATGAATCTTACACCAGCCACAACACCGAGCGTCTGGATGTGGAAGGCACAGTCAAGAAGATTCTCACCACCGAGTATGTTCAGAATGCACTGAAGGGCACCCCGAATGTCTAAAGAAAAGTTGCTGCTGGTTGGAGCCGGTGGCTTTGGCCGCATGGTGGCTGAACAAGCGATGATGGAATATGACTGTGCCTTTGTAGACGATGGGCAACCGGTGGGCACTGACATCTGTGGCATTCCGGTGGTTGGCAGCCTTGCTGATTTGCCGGAGTTGCGGAAAGAATACGGCTTGCTGGTGGTTGGCATCGGCAACAACCGGTTCCGAGCACAGGTGTATGAAAAGGCAAAAGCCCTTGGCTATTCGTTCCCAAACATCATTGCTCCCAGTGCCTATGTCAGTCCGTTTGCTGAAGTCGGCTGTGGCTGTGTGGTTCTGCAAAACGCTTGTATCCAGAACGGTGCGTCTGTCGGAAACGGTGTTCTGCTGAATGCCGGAACAGAAGTCCACTGTGATGCAGCGGTAGGAGACTACGCCCTTATCTACACCAACAGTGTGATCCGCACAGGCGCAACGGTGGGGAACTTTGCCCGCATCGGCAGCAACTGCACCATCTGCAATCATGCAACCGTGCCGGATGGCGCGGACATTCCGGACTGCACCGCAGTACATTAAAGAGGTGAAAGGATGAACATTCTAGTCACAGGCGCCAAGGGTATGGTGGGAACCGCCCTGTGCAACAACCTGAAAAACATCCGGGATGGGAAGAATAAAACTCGCCCGGCACTGAATATTGAAGAAATCTATGAGTACGATCTGGATTCTACCCCGGCGGAGCTAGACGAGTACTGCCAGAAGGCGGACTTTGTGTTCAATCTAGCAGGTGTAAATCGTCCGGAAAACCCGGAAGATTTCATGAGGGGAAACTTTGGCTTTGCCTCTGGCCTGTTGAACTGCCTGAAAAAGCACGGCAATAAGGCAACCATTATGCTGTCCTCGTCCATTCAGGCAACTCTGGCCGGACGCTTTGGCAACAGCGAGTATGGCCGCAGCAAGAAGGCGGGTGAAGAGCTGTTCTTCGATTACGCCCAAGAAACTGGTGCAAAAGTGGCGGTCTATCGTTTTCCGAATCTAATGGGACACAGTCGGCCAAAGTACAATAGTGCAGTCAGTACCTTCTGCTGGGCAGTGGCCAACGATGAATCTTTTACGGTCAATGATCGGAGTACAGAACTGGAGCTGCTGTACATCGATGACTTGGTAGAAGGTATGTTTGACCTGCTGGAAGGTAAGGAGCAGCACTGTGAGTTCGATGGCGTGGAAACGGTTCTCAAAGCGGATGGCCGCTACTGCTGCGTTCCCGTGACCCACAAGGTTACGCTGGGCGAGATCGTGGACTTGCTGCAAGAGTTCAAGGCACAGCCCACCACCCTCATGATGCCGAAAATGCCAGACGGCTCCTTTGCCAAGAAGCTTTACTCCCTGTACCTGACCTATCTGCCTACGGACAAGTTTAAGTATGCCCTGAAGATGAACATGGACAACCGCGGCTCTTTCACCGAGCTAGTGCACACCGCTGACTGCGGACAGGTGTCTATCAACATTAGCCGCCCGGGTATCACGAAAGGGCAGCACTGGCACAACTCCAAGTGGGAGCTGTTCATTGTGGTTGCTGGTTACGGTCTGATTCAGGAGAGGAACATCAACACCGGAGAAACGGTGGAGTTTGAAGTTTCCGGGGATAAGATCGAGGCTGTCCACATGATTCCCGGCTGGACTCACAACATCATCAACTTGTCAGAGACGGAAAATCTGGTGACGGTGATGACCTGCAACGAGATTTTTGACCCGAACCACCCGGACACCTTCTTCGAGCCGGTGTAAAAGAAGATACTGGTTGTCAATAGGAGAATGATATGGAACACAATTTCAAATGGAAAAACGACGGTCGCACCAAGGTCATGATTGGTTGCGGTACCCGTCCGGAGATTATCCGACTGGCTGCGGTTATCAAGCGTTGCCGGGAATACTTTGACTGCTGCGTGGTCTACTACAATCAGAACTGGGACAGAAACCTCTCCACCGTTTTCTGGGAAGACTTTGAACTGAAAAACACCTTTGGGGAATATGGCCCGGACATTCTTGTGCCTGTGGTGGGCGGAGAATCTGGGCGTGACCTGCGGCAACATTCTGGGGCGCAGCTATGAGCTTCTGTCCGAATTGCAGCCGGAGGGTTATCTGGTGCTGGGCGATACCAACTCCTGCCTGTCGGCAATCAGCGCAAAGCGGCTGCACATTCCTCTGTTTCACATGGAGGCCGGCAACCGCTGCAAGGATGAGTGCCTGCCCGAGGAGACCAATCGCCGCATCGTGGATGTAATTTCTGACGTGAATATGTGCTATTCCGAGTTCGCCCGGAAGTATCTGGCAGATACTGGCCTACCAAGGAGCGCACCTACCAGACCGGCTCTCCCATGGCGGAAGTGCTGCACATGAATCTGGAGAAGATCCAGAAAGCGATGTGCTGGAGCGTCTGGGACTGGAGAGGACAAGTACATTCTGCTGTCCGCCCACCGTGAGGAGAACATCGACTCCGAAAGAACTTTCTGAGCCTGTTTACTGCCATCAATGCGCTGGCAGAAAATACGATATGCCCATCTTGTACTCCTGCCATCCCCGCAGCAAGCACCGTCTGGAAAAGAGCGGCTTCCAGCTGGACCCTCGCGTCCGGGTCAACGAGCCGCTGGGTTTCAACGACTACAACAAGCTGCAAATGAACGCTTTGGCAATCGTCTCCGACTCCGGCACTCTGCCGGAGGAGAGCAGCTTCTATCTGTCCATTGGTCATCCCATTGCCGCCGTGTGCATCCGTACCAGCACGGAACGCCCCGAGGCATTGGAAGCCGGTGACTTCATTCTGGCTGGCATTACCACCCGGGAACTTCTCAACGCCACCGATATGGCCATCGAGATGAAGCAGAAGGGCGTTCTGGGTAAGCCCTGCTCCGATTATGTGGACGAGACCGTTTCCATGAAGGTGGTTCGCATCATTCAGGGGTATGTAAACGTGGTCAATAAGATGGTGTGGAGGAAGATCTGATGAACGGTGGTATTAATGATATTGCCACAAGGAAGGAGCTTTCGGTTGAGGAACACAAGCAAAGAGCGCTTTATATATTATTGGAAGTAGCCTCCTTTTGTGATGAAAACGAAATTAAATATTATCTTGCTTAACCACTTTGTATCTGTTCGACTTTTTCCTTATCTTCTTGTATGGCTTGATTGGTTTTGCGAACTATTTCTAATTCAGCAATAAGATCAGCTATCCGACTTCTGTTTCTGTAACTAATTGTCTTACCTTTTCAGGTTCAGTACCCAGTGAAATCCCCATTTTATCAAGTTGTGAAGCCGCTCTGCTATACGCCTGCAGGGCGGCTTCATTTTGCTTGTAGAAGGTATCCTTCTGGGTAAGTGGTTTGGATGCATACTCCAACCATACAGATTTATAGGTGCGGCACGCCTGCAGATTATGAGCCGTTGCTGCATAAATTTTGCTTTTGGAACGAAGCTCTGTAATCTCGTTGCGGAGCCTCATTTCTTCGCGTTGATATGCACTGATTTGTTTATCAAAGTCAGCAGCTAAATGTAGACCATTATCAGCCATGCTGCCCAAGAGTTTTCCAAGCTCTTGGGCATTTGCAATTCCTGCACGGCGTTCCACATTAGCGACTCGACGGGCCAAACTGCTTTCAGAAGTGCCAACCTGTACCACACCTCCTAGCGATTGCGCTAGTTCAGCGCCACTGATTGATTTTCGCGTCTTCTCGCTGCCAATTGGCACATAGCTGTACTGCCAACCGGGATATAGACTGATTGCACAGCTTCCTTGCTCGACGTTTCGCTGTACATAGCGTTCCGGAATGAATAACCGCTCAATGTGATATTGCGGCAAATGCACTGTCACTCCGCGCAGGCTCATGGCCATGATTTGATCAGCGGTCAAGTTTACAATCAGTGGCTGCGTCAGATTTTCTTCATCGATTTGTCGAATCAAATCAGTGCCCCGAATTGTGCCATGTGTGCCGTCATCGTAAGTTATATCATATGAAAAAGCCGCGCCGACGTCGGCAGATACAGACCCGTCAGGAGTCGTATGAATATGGCTGTTATCAATCATCAGCTTTGCCGGATTGCCACTTGAGTCATGAATTTGCAGCAGAACACCGCGCTTGCCGGCAGAACATATCTGACGTGATGTAAGTCTGACAGATGTATCACAACTCTGCGGATAGTTTGTAGTCAATTCTTGATATAGCTCTGCAATCGACGTACTATGATTTGTGTCAAGGATTCCTGATTTATTCTTTATCGCACTTTCCAAGCCCGCAAGTGTAAATCCATCTCCTAAAGCGTCAGCAGGCACCCATGTGCCATCTAAGTCGGCAGCCTTATACAAAAGATGTCCGGATTGCTTCTTTACCCGTATCTTAACCCCCTCGGACTGCATCAGCTTTGCAAAGTCAGCAAAGGTTGAGACATTCGGAAGTATCTTAGCTATGCGTTCATGAATAAATAGCTGTTCGGCAGCGTTATCCTCTAAGCGCTCCACGAGGCCGGTATACGTAAACTTGTCGGTATCGGCCAGTGATGTATCTCTGATCGCACGCCCCGCACCATCCAGCAGGTAAGTCATGTGCTTGCCTCGCTGGCAAACAGAAATGCCCAGTTCCTGCGCCATTTGCAGGAACTGGGCATAATTGGTGGCACGCTCCAGGCAGAAGTTGGCTTCTTGCGGACTTCAGTGCGATTGCTGGTTGTGCGTTTCTTCTGTACGTAAGTAGGGTAGAGCTGGCCTAGCTGTTGCGGGTCTTTAATAATGGACAACTGTGCTTCCATACAGAGCCGATCCGAGATACTACGGATTCGCTGCGCGGTAGCGGTAGGGAATAGTGCGCAGCTTTTGTAATCATAAAAAGAAATGGCGTTGATAATAATGTGGTTATGTATAGAATCTTTATTGATATGGGTAGCAACGACAAACTCGAATTTTCCATCGGTAAATTCCATTGCAAGTTTACGACCTAATTCATGGGCTTGTTCTGGCGTGACAGCATCGTCCGGGGAAAAGGATTGAATCAGGTGGTAGGCAAGATTTCCTTGCTTTTTCGCACTTGCATTTCGTGCTTTGCGTGCCATTGCTGCAGTTACGGAAAAATCAAGCACAGCAGTCTGTGGGGCAGTATTGTAACCTGAAATCAATTCCTGTCCATCGGTTTTGTCAGGATTTTCTATGTAGTTGATTGCATCGCCAAGCCGAACTTTTACCGCATGAATTTTGGTGATAGCATAGTAGATTCCTTCTATGTTAGAAACAGGTGAAGATTGCAACTCAGGGCTTGGTGAAAATCATCAATAACAGACAAAAACAAATAGCGATTCTCGCACGCCCGCTTACGAAAGACATGATTGGGGTTTGCATAATATTTCGCTGCATACATATTAGACTAGTTTTCGCAGAGCTTTCACCAATCGTTCCTGATAGAGCGATTTCAGCTGTAAATATTCACGTCGCAATTGCTCAACATCATTGGTGGTAACAGATTGATTCGTGTTGCAGCGTTTAGCCACTTGGTTAATGTTACCTGAGATATGACTCAAGCTAGATGAGATTTCTTTTATAACAGAAAAATCATAATGCTTGACTTTACCGGTAAGCAGCATTTCCCGACAAAAAGCTGAAAAATTAGGCATATCACTTTCTGCCATCTTTGTTGCTACAGATAGCCATTCATCTTCTGTGAAGTATACTGGCTTGCAAATGGGCCGTGTTCGATTAGTAGTGGACAAAGCAAAATTCTCCATTCTGCATCTTTGCTGATTACTATAAAACGGGTTTTAGGGTGTCCCCTAAATGGCGCATGTGAATTTCACATGCAATGCTTGCTAACGTTCGCTTTCGCTCACGTTACCCCTTCGGGCCGCCCCGGCGGTTCTTCTGGCGAAACCAGAACAGCCCGGCTCCGATAAAAACGATGGGCAAAAAGTCCAGCACATTCCAGAACGGATTTGCTGACTTTTTGCTCTGCTGTACAGGTTGAGAAAAGGTCGGCTCCGGTGTCTGTGTCGCAGACGGCACAGCGGTAGCTGGTGCATTATAGGCTGCCGCGCGCTGTACAGCAGTGTTCTCGTCACAGCTGGGCGTGCACAGCACGGCGTCTGGATTTTTTGTGTCTGTTACCGTCAGATGAAAGCTCGCACTGTCATCGGTATTCAGCTCATTCTGCTCACATTCGAACTGGTAGCGCTCCGCTGCATCGCCTGCAACACGGGCAGATAGAAATGTATACAGTCCGCTGTCAGCCTCCGTGCAAACGGCGGCCAGTTGGTTGGATTCATATACATCCAGCGCGTATACTGTACCGCTGTACAGGTTCTGCAGGTAGACGATACAGTGTTGAGAAAAGCCAGCAGGTGCTGTCAGGTATGCGCTGACCTGGGCTGCCTCTGGCAGATAATCAGCAGGCGGTTGGCGCAGCGGCAGCGGCGTATAATAGCGTGTCTGTCCGGTTACTTCCGTGAACCAACTCTCACCTGCAAACTCATATTGCAGCTCATACTGACCACCGGCTTCAATCTGCAAAAAGGTGGTGTCGTCAACCTCGCGCAGCGGCCAATCGTTTAGGGCATCGTATTGAACAGCGGCATTGCAGTAATAGGTGCCCTCCGGCAACGTTACAGTCTGGCTATACTGGTTCAAGCCGTTCAGCATTACAAGAACAGCGTCCGTGTCATTGGGACCATTGCCCAGCGTAATCAGCACGGAACGTTCCTGCAGCTCCGCGGGAACATCTACCAAGGATACCGCAACTTCGCCGCTTTCCGCTGCATGGCAGGGTGGTGCCAGCGCCATGACAAACGGGACAAAAAGCAAAATCGCCAGAACTCTTTTCATAAAAGCTCCTTAAAATCCGGCATAGGTAAAGTAATGACAGCCGCGGCTCTCCATCCAGGCGTTGGACATGTTTACGCAGACGCCGTAGCCATAACAGCATTCGATCCACGCACCACCGCCAAGTGCCATCTGCACATGGCCTTGCTCACCGCCAGCGGCATAGACGACCCGCAGGTCGCCCAGCTGGACCTCGGCTGGGGAGATTGCCCGCAAGTCACCGGTGCGGCCATAGGCGGCTGTATTACCGGCTGAGAACGGCAAGCTCTGTGCCCAGTAGCAGTACTGCACAAAGCTGGAACAGTCCAAATTCATCCCGACGCTGGCATTGCCGGGGCCACCGCGCAGCGACGAGGGCTGCCCGTACACAAAATGACCTTGGCAGCTAATGGCAAAGGCTACGACCTGCCCGCGCGCGGTGTCGGGGTCAATGTTCAGTCCGGCCAGCAATGCCTGCAGTTCTTCAGCAGTCAAAGCGGAGCCTACCGAACGGCACTTGATACCGTCCGCAACGCCGTAAAGCGCCTCCCAGTCCATGCGATACAGCAAGGACGCCCATTCCACGTTGCCATAAGTGTCCGCGCCGTTCTCGTACCAGCCCTTGAAGCCCGCCGCACCGGGCGGCAGCGTTACAGTTTTCGTAAAGCGGGCAGTGACCGCATTGCCCGCATACGCATTGCCGTACTGGTCCTGCTTGATGACGGTACGTGTCAGCGTGCCGTCGTTACTGCTTGCGGCCAGTGCTTCCAGGTTGCCCGTGCCGCCGTCCGCACCATTGGGGGCTTCGGTTTCCGGGTCGGCATAGCGGTCATAGCCGGTCAGGTAAATTGTGCAGTTCAGGTCATAAGTGGCCGTACTGGCCGTTGTGCAGTTCTCCGGGACACCAGGGATAGCGGTTGCGTTGGCAAAGGTCACGGTATAGTCCTTCGTCATGGTTTCGTCGCCGTCGGTGGTCTCCACTGTAAAGGTGGCGGTGCGCTCGTTCGGAGCATAGAACCAATCATTTAGTTCGCCCTTGTAGAGATTCGCGCTTTCATCCAACACGATGCTGCCGGTGCAATCCTCTGCGGCAATTTTGCCGTCGACAACTTGGGTGTAGTTATCCGGAAGGGCACACAGCTCTGACTGTGTGGCCCCATCCGGGAAAATGACAGGAAAAAAGACGGTCACATCGTGTGTGCCGTCTTCAATCCATTCGGGGCGGCTGCTGCCTTCCGCGTGGTCGTCACTCCATTCCCATATTCCGTTGTGGTAGTGCCCGCATTCTTCGTTGCCTTGGGCACAGGTGTGCGTTTCGCATCGGTACTCTGTGATGGTCACGGTCTCGCCATCGCTGCGGTAGCCATTGACGCAGCCGCCATAGCTGATGCAGGAGTAGGGCGCAGACTCTCGCGCAGTAATTTCCATGCCGTAGGCGGTCAGGGCGCGGCAGTACTGGGTAAACGGCGTATCATCTGTGAATGCTGCGATTTCCTGTGAGCTGGGCCAATCCTGCTGATAATAGACCGCGGCCATCGAGATGATTTCTGCAGTGTCATTGTAGATGCCGTTGGCGTAGCTCCAGGTGACGCCGTGCTGCATATTGTTGCTGCGCTGGCCGGTCAGAGTATCGTAGCCGTAAGGGTTGCCGTTGGGGTCAACATCGTTGCAAAAGGCTCTGCGAAGCTCATCAGTGGCAGCTTCATTGCGGTATGTATTGATGCTTTCGATAAGCTGCTGAATATCCTCCGGCCTGTCGGCACACAGCACGCTGGTCGTTGTAGTACCGCTCATCTGGCCTAGCAGCCCAATAATCAGCAACAATAGAATGATTGCGCCACAAATAAGCGCCGTCCTGCCGATAGAATCAAGCGCTTTGACAGGATGGGCAAAGAACCGCGCCACTCTGATAACGCTATGACCGGCCTGAAAGCCTGCATTACTGATGATACCCGGTGCACGGTCAGCAAAATCATCCGCACTGGTCGAGAACGACTCCGCATAATGCAAGGCCGTCCTGGCACCGGCAGAGCCGATTTGTACCGCAGAGCTTCCCAACTCCATCCGCAGCACGTCGCCGCCTGTGTGTAGGACCTCCTCGGCGGTGCGCGTGCCGTCCTGCACATCCTTGATGCCCTTCACGGCGTAGCTGCCAGTATGCCGACGTCCTCCGCAGCAGTCCCGAGAAAAGTCTCCTGCATAATCAGTTCTGCCGCCGCGCCGTGCACACCGAGATCCTGCGCGGCATCGGTGGCAAAGTCCTCTTGATAGCTGACCAGCCCGCTTGCACTCGTGATGCCGTGCGCTGCGGCTCTTGTGCCGCGCATGGCAGGGGAGCGGTAGCCGTTTGTCTGATGGTCGCGCAGCAGTTCGTAGTAGGCATTGCTGCGGCTGGCACGGGGCGTGTTGGTACCGGTGATATATTTCCGGTTGCCTTCGGCGGGAGATGATAAGCTTTCTGCTACATCATCTCTATCGTCTGAAATGGTATCTTTCGTTTCACTTACATAATCGTCATTCGACAGTAGCGACTCGGTTTGCTTTTCAGTGCTGTCCAGCAGTTCCTCGCCGTTTGATGCTTCATCTACCTGATTGTGCAGGCTTTCCGATATGTCAGTATCGGTATGGAATAAAGGTTTGTCACTATAATTTTGCGTGAATAGTTCTGACATGGCAGACTCCGTGAGGTTGTTTTTAGAGATATGCTGGTGTAAGCATAACGCATTAAGGCTTTCGATTAGGAGATGTATCCATCAGCCTGAACAGCTCGGTATCCTTCGGAAAATCGTTGTTGAAGGCACCACCGTCTTAGACACGATCAGCAGTCCACTGCCGACCTCTGCATTCTCGATGTACCGCTTTTCCTCGTTGGAAATGTGCAGCAGCCGCGCCAGATCGTTGGCATCGTCGGGAGATTGGTTCAGCAGCTTGATGTATCCGCAGTCGGACAGCATTCGGCGCGCGTCCTCGTTGTCCAGAACCGAACGCACGTGCTGGGTGATAGAGGTCAGAATCGCACCCCACTTGCGGGCGCGGCTGGACAGCTGAAAGTAAAAGTCCGTGCAGTCCTTGTTGCCCAGCAACTGCTGGAACTCGTCGGTAAACACCCAGGTACGGCGGCCCAACAAGCGGTTGCGGGTAATGCGGTTCCAGACCTGGTCCAGCACGGTCAGCATACCGATGGACTGCATCGACTTGCCCAGCTTGACCGTATTAAAGCAGATGCAATGATTCTGCACGTTCACATTGGTCTGGTGGGCAAACAGGTCCATGGAGCCACTTACATATAGCTTCAACGCCGTAAGCAGTGGCTTGACTTCCTCTCCCTGCAGCGCAAGATTTCTATAAAAGTCGTGCAGCGTTGGCATTTCCTCGCGCTTGGGATTTGCCATATAGCGCTGATAGGTCAGGCCGGCAGCTACATCAATAAAGGTTCGCTCCTGGGGCGACAATTCGGAGCTGTGCAGAATGAGCTGGCAGAAATTCTGCAAGAACTGACTTTTCAGTCGGATGGGGTCCTCATCGTCGCCGTAGTCCTCGGTAATGTCCATGGGGTTGATATGGGAGGGGCTGGATGCGGAAATGTCAATCACTACGCCACCCATGGCTGTAACGAGATGCGTGTACTCCTGTTCTGGGTCGATGAGAACAATATCATCATCTGGCCAGCGAAGCATGATATTGGTGACCATCTGCATTACGGAGAAAGACTTGCCGTAGCCCGTCATACCCAGTACCATACCGGCAGGGGCGGGCAGCAGCTTGCGGTTACACAGTATCAGATTCTTACTGCGGGCGTTGATGCCTCGTACAGTCCGCCCGGCTGGAACAGTTCCTGCGTGGTGAACGGTACATAGATGGCCGTGCTGACGGTTTCCAGTGTGCGCTCCAGCCCGAGCCATTTCTTGCCAAGCGGCAGCATACTGTTCATGGCGTTGCGCTGCTCATACAAAATGCTGTCAAAGCGGCAGGTCTGCTGCTGTACGGTGCTGCAAATACGCCGCACACGCTCGTCCAGCTGCGCATTGGAATCACCATAGGTGTGAATGAGGATGCAGACTTTGAAGATCTTTTGGTTTCTGGTTGTAATGTCATCCATCATCTGCTCTGTGTGATGCACTTTGGATTTCAGATCATAGCTCACAGCTATGCTGGCAGGCATGTTTCGCTCGCGTGCTTTGGCAATGGCATCGTATTCTTCCTTGTGCATATAGGCAAGCTTTTTCTCGATTTCCTGGACAGCTTCTGCCTGGTCCATAGCGTCAACATGCATTGTGATGACGTGGTCAAACGGAAGCTCCGATAGCATAGAGAACAAACCATTCTTCATTTCCGGTGCTATGCCCCGCAGATACATTGTCTTGCCGATTTTGTCGCCAAACTGATAGCGGTCACGGTAAACGGCGCGCGAGTCGTCGTGCTCCGGATGCCAGTTGTAAGAGCTGGGTGAAATATAATCCTTCGTAGTAAGGTTATCCTCAGCCAGCAGCCAGTCATAGGAGAAGCTCATTTCCTCATTGGGCCGCATGATGCCTTGTAACAGGCTCAGGCGCTCAATGCCGGACAAGATGCGTGTACTGCTGCCCATACGCTTGAAGTGATCGGCAATATCTGCAGCACGGTTCTCCAGCTGCTCTTTCGCCTGCTGGTAATTTTCGGCGTGCAGGCTGAAGGTGACGTACTTCTCACGAATCAGGCCATTTTGACCGCGCAGTGCTTTTTCCGCCACGACTTGGTTCATCTCCTCGGCGTAGCGGTCACGGTCATCCCCGTGCAGCGGCAGGAAGGTGTCGCGGCGAAACTGTTCCTCGTCCATGCTGCGGGTGACAAGGTTGATTTCCAGATGCAGCGAAGGATCGAAGTAGTTCAAAAACTCGCTGTATTTCGTAAAAATATTCTTTTGCTCTTCCAACATGGCAATCTGGAAGTTCACATCGGTGAAAGCCATCGTCATCGAGAAAAGTCCCGGCTCCACCTCGCAGATGCCATCCTGCGACATACTCAGGTATTGCAGGCAGTCACTGGCTTTCTGTGGCACTTTGCGTGCGGCAATGCGCTTTTTTGCATGCTTTTCGTCTTTCTTTAACTGCTTTGCGTGCTGCCGCCGTTCTTTGGCGGCTTTCCTTTTTTCTCGTTTTAACGATTTCTCCTGTGCGCGCAAAGACTCCAATACACTCGGTTCGATGGGCAAGTCGGCGTGCTTTTTTGGTAAAAACATAATTTTTCTCCTGGCGGGGGCAGACTGCGACCTCGGCGGGGCCGCAGTACCATGCCCAGTAGATTTTTACAAGCTTTTCAAACGGATACCCGTTATGGCTGATAAAGCCCAGCCCAAGAAAGGGAGAACTTCTACCATTACGATGTAGGAAACCAGCTGAATATCCAGCTGAAGCCATTGCAGACAAACGAAGCAGGTTGCTATGGCCAGCACGGCAGCAACACCAAAGCAGGCCAGCTGCCGCAACGACAGTCCCAGAAAGAATTTCTCGTGATATTCCGTGATTTCCAGATTGGTTTTTGTTGAAAGCATAGGTGAACTCCTCCATTAAATGGCGCTGGTGATGGCTTTGGTGAACCGACCACTCATAAACACGGCCACCAGCAGAATAACGGATTTGCCCAGCATGGCCCAGGCCTGGTCGGTAATGTCACCGCCACTGCCCAATGAAGCTGTCAGGCAGTAGAAGCCAATGACAAGATAGAGAACGGTCCCTTGCAGCGCCACCGCCATGTAGTTTTTCAGGAAGTTTACAGCAATACCATGTAGCTCCCGATAGCAAAGCGTGGCAATTGGCAGGCAAGCCAGGGCATTATAAACGTACAGCTCAATGAAGCGGGCTGCAACGATGGTATTGATCACAATGTTGACAAGACGCAGCATCCAGCTTACGACCATAAGCTCCATGGCCACAGGCATATTACCGATGCCGCCCGGCAGCGCGCTGATTGCGTTTTCGATGTCGACCTCGGTGTTGACCTGTCCGCTGCCCACATAACCGGCTATGCCGTTTGTTACCGTGGCCGCTACCTCAAACATCGCATTTAGAATTTCCGTGGAGTGTAGAACAGCCCAGCGGCAAAGCGTGATTTTCAGCATGACCAGCGCCACCTGCTGAATCGTAAAAACTGTGCTGCCGCCGTTCATGGCAATGGTCTGGGTGAAATTGTACAGTTCCAAAACTATAAAAAGTGCCAGAACGGTAAGTGCAATCGGCATGACTATGCCGGAGCTGATAGAATCTGCATAACCGGCCAAGGTGCTGTTCCAATCGGTCAGACTGCTCAGCAGACCGGAGTTCTGCCCCATAGCGTTTACGGTGGCCGAAATACCCGCCAGTTGGCTTCGTATCGTATCCTCAAAAATAGCGCATACCTCCCATCAGCTGACTGTCAATGTGCCAAAATAAGTGGCAACGGCAATGATAAGAACACCGCCTGCAATCGACCAGGCACCGCTGCTGATGCCGGGGCCGTTATGGTCCTTCAGGTTCGTGCCCAGCGTCACCGCGCCAAACAGCAGCAGACCACCTGCAAAATTGACAACATTCGTGATAAGAGAAGTGATTGTAGATACCATTTCCATATGGGTTTCCTTCTTTCTGTTTATGTGTCTGACTCGTCATCGTCGAGTTCGATACTGTTGATTTCCTGCACATTTTTCATAAAGGCTGCAAAGTTATTTTCTGCGCGCCTCTCGTAGTCGAAGGGGTGATGCCCCTCTTTTTCTACCAATGCGTAATTAGGGTGCTTTTTAAGATCAAACTTGTAAGAGTAAAATGGCACAACACCGGAAATCATCAATAAGCAACGATTTCGCGGCATGGTGCGTATTTCTTCCGGTGTCATCAGATCGCGGCTGGCTACCTGATAGTTCTTGGAAAAGGAGCCCTGTGCGCCGAGGTTCTCTGTGGTGTTCAGCACCTCGATTGTCCGTTTGCCCAGCTGTTTACCGAAGAACTCCAGTGACTCCGGGTTATTGCCGCCACCCAGCACAAGCTCCGAATCACAGTTTTCCAGAATCGTGCCCCAGTCATCACCGTACTGAGATTTCAGCTGTGCGATTGACTGGTAAATCAGGTACATCCGATATTACGACTACGGATGGTGCTGATCAGAATCTGAAAGTCCGGAATCATGCCGATGTTCGGAAACTCATCTAAGAGAAACCGCACATGGCGAGGCAGGCAGTGATTCTCCCGATTGTCTGCGGTATGCACAAGAATCTGAAAGCATTGCTGGAACATGACCGCAGCCAGAAAGTTATAGCTGTGGTGGTGTCTGGTGTGACAACGAACAGCGCCACCTTTTTGTCGCTGGCCAGCTCTTCCAGATGAATGGTATCATCTTCGCAGATCTTCATAATGGAGGGAATATTGAACGCACTCATACGCATACCGAGAGATACATCAATACTCTGTGCGGTTTTGTCTGGTGCCATGTGGTACAGTCCATATTGGCGCGCTGCGAATGACGCAGGCTTTTCCATAGCCAGGTCTTCGAATATATCGTCCAACTGGCTGCGTCCCTGTGGTCCGTAACGATGCTGCATCAGCACAAAAAGCTCCATTACACTGTTCATATTGTGCATCTCAGGTGGTTGCTCGAAATACACATAGGCAAGCAGCGCTTCCAGCAGTGAAGTAGAGCCTTCTTCCATATCGGGTCGGCTGTGTTTTTCTGGCGCGGGTCCTCTTTCATATTTTTGATAAGATTCTTGGCAACAACCACAATGTCATCTGTGTCATGGATATACGCAAACGGATTGTAGTGGTCGGACTTGTTACGGTCCTTCAGGTTGAACACCTTCACATCATACCCTTGCGATAACAGGACATTTCCGTAAGTGTCAAGCAGTTCGCCCTTCGGATCACTGAGTACATAATTGCTGTTAAACTGCAGCAGCTGCGGGCCGGCTACGCTGTAGCTCTTGCCGGAGCCGGACGGGCCGAACACAATGATGTTCTTGTTGCGGTTGTAGTTGTTCTCCGCTGTTACCGGCATCTTCATGGCAAGGCTCAGGGACTCTGTGGCCGTCAGGGGAATATTCTCGCTTGGCTTTTCATGGAGAAACGGCGCTATATCTGCCGCGGTGCCCCAGCGGGCACTGCCGTACTCCTTCTGCGGCACCAGCCGATGACCGCTGTACTTTATGCAGAGATAAGCAAGACCAGCCAGCAGAATAGCACCAATACCGCAGCCTACAGGAATCGGCGCAGAAGATAGCTGCAAGGGATGAAGTGCAATTTGCTAAGATTTACCGCAGCGGCCAGCCTTTGCGTGACCGTTCCGGCAACCGATACATAGAGAACCCCAACTCGGTTACCCAGCCAAAAGCAGCCCAGGCTTGCAGCAAGACAGATCAAAATTTGCTTTGTGCGCTGTTCCTTCATAGCCGCTCACCTCGCTCCTGCTCCGGCGGCGGACGGTGCTGGTTCAGCTCCTTCGTGCGCTGCATGGCTCGTTCGGACAACTCCTGCAGCAGGCTGGTGGGCCGATCCTTGCCGCGCGCTGCAATGCAGTTTTCAATAGAGGTCTGGATGCGGTCTACGTCCTGTCCCTTGAACCACAGGTTCAACTGCCCGGTGTCCTTATCCTTGGTAATGGCAAAGTCCACCGAGTATTCCCTGAGCTGTCGCCTGACATAGGGCAGCGTTTTGTCGTTCAGCTCCACCGAAGCGAGAGCCTGCGACTGCCGGTTCAGTGATTGAATTGATTGCTGCCCGTACTGCCGTGCTTGCAGCATATTGGAAACCGTCTGCAATATCGCAAAGATGCCCTGTCCGGCAAGCTTAGCTGCGTTGATTTGCACCCGGATAGCCGTTTCTTCCACCATACGGTATCACCTTCGCATTCTATAATAAAATTTCAGCGTCACCACGGCAGCGGCACGCTGGTGCGCCGTGCGTATGCTTCGATTCTTTTCCCAACCTGTATTGCTGCAAGCGGTCCGGCAGACTGTATTCCAGTGTGCGGACTTTACATGGTGCTTCATTTGACGCGCTTGA